>Ga0208787_1000642_pt1 | contig 16284 bp, 9 predicted proteins | sample Wag4_2014_7_11_FD_187362 | JGI IMG/M metagenome (GOLD analysis project Ga0208787, IMG submission 187362) | Fresh water microbial communities from Ohio, USA - Utica-2 Time Series HT 2014_7_11 (SPAdes) (version 2) | ecosystem: Environmental > Aquatic > Freshwater > Water tank | place: USA: Ohio... | reverse complement strand
ACCTAACAGAGGTCCTGGTAGAAGGGAAGTGGGTCATGCAAATTTGGCTCAACGTTCTTTGAGACAGGTAATGCCCGATGTTTTTCCTTATACCTTACGCATTGTTTCTGATATTTTAGAATCAAATGGTTCTTCTTCAATGGCTACTGTTTGTGCTGGAACACTGGCGCTCATGGATGCAGGCGTTCAGATTAAAGCGCCGGTTTCAGGTATTGCAATGGGCTTGATTACAGACGGCTCGAATTATGCCATTTTATCGGATATTCTTGGTGATGAAGATGCTTTGGGTGATATGGACTTCAAAGTAACGGGAACAGATAAAGGTATTACTGCCTGCCAAATGGATATTAAGGTAGATGGTCTTCCTTATCAGGTCATGGAAAATGCCCTAATTCAAGCAAAGGAGGGACGCATTCATATACTTGGGGAAATGTTGAAAACAATAGCTGCTCCAAGAGAAGATTATAAGCCACACGCTCCTAGAATTGTTGAATTAACCATTGAAAAGGGTTTTATTGGTGCCGTCATAGGACCTGGTGGTAAAATTATTCAGGAAATACAAGAACAAACTGGTACCCATATCTCTATTACCGAAGTTGGGGATAAAGGCATCGTAGCTGTGTCAAGTTCCGACAAAGCAGGTATTGAACTTGCTTTAGATAGAATACGCCGTATTACCTTTATGCCTGCAGAAGGTGATATTTTCGTCGGTGTAGTGAAAACGGTTATGCCTTATGGCGCTTTTGTTGATTTCCATGGCAAAAGTGGTCTCCTTCACGTTTCTGAAATTTCACATAGCCGCATTGAAAATGTCGAGGATGTACTTAAAGAAGGAGATGAAATCAAAATTCAAATCGTTGAAATTGATAAGAAAACAGGTAAAATGAGATTGTCAAGAAAATCTATTATGCCTCGTCCAAATAAAAATCAAGAGGGAGATGCTAATTAATTAATATCTTCACTTTTAAAGGTTATAAAGGGAGTTGCCATTTGGTAGCTCCCTTTTTTTATCACCATTCCGTAGGGGCGATGTATTCATCCTCTTTTCGCTTAAACACGAATCGTCTTTTCCGTTTTGTAAAATATTTATTCGCATTAACCATTTTATTTCATCTAAAATCCCGTAGTGACGATGCCGCATCGACTAATTCCAAATTACGCATAGCCCTATGCGACAGGTTCCATCTAATGTTCCATCCTATTAATTATAAAATCATAGTTCAGACAAGAAATGCAATCGTTAGATTAGATGAAAATATACTAATCTGTAATTAGATTGAATTATTTCGATAAAAATAATATGTATGCATCTCCACTTCGGAAAAGGGGAATGGTGGATAAAATTGGATTTAAACTTGTCGTTATAAAGACTATCTGTGCATAGACTATACATAATAGGTAACCGCAAGACAATTAGCCCTAAAAGTACAAAGTACCAATCACCTCTCTACCTCAATCCAGCATTAATACTGGCTAAAGCACCATTTCCAGGGCATAAATCTTCCTTTTTCAGGGAATTTAATGGTCGGTCACAGGTGTTCACCAGTTCATGAAGATCCATAGCTCCCTGATTTAAATATAACAGGCCGGTTATGATTTCATTCTTCTCTCTCGCATGATGAACAGCTTTCATGGCTGAAAAACGGTCTAATGGATCCCAATCACTATCCAATTTATTAAAGGCTAACAGAGAACCATCATGTAATTTTATAGCATGTTTTTCACCAGATTCATAGTTGGTCGTTATTTCCTCCATCTCGGGCACAAAATCAAATGTTCCCGTGGCTTCTAAATGATCCCGCACAAAGTCATAAGATTTGGTGGATCCTTTGTTATTATTAAAAGTGACACAAGGTGAAATTACATTGATAAATGCGAATCCATTATGGGCCATAGCCGCTTTTATAAGGGGAATAAGTTGTTTTTTATCGCCTGAAAAGCTTTGTGCAACGAATGTTGCGCCTAATTCGATAGCAAGGCCACATAAATCAATAGCCTGAAACTGGTTGACTATGCCTGCTTTACTTATAGACCCATTGTCTGCTGTCGCTGAATCTTGTCCCTTCGTTAAGCCATAACATCCATTGTTCATGACTATGTAAATCATCTTAAGATTCCTCCGAATGACATGAACAAATTGCCCCATTCCTATAGATGCGGTATCCCCATCGCCAGAAACACCGAGATAAATGAGTTCCTTATTGGCCATATTTGCACCTGTTGCAACGGATGGCATTCTGCCATGAACACTATTAAAACCATGAGAATTACCTAAAAAATACGTCGGCGTTTTTGAAGAACAACCTATCCCGGAAAGTTTAGCTAGTTTGTGTGGTTCAATATTCATTTCGAATGCTGACTGTATAATCGCCGCACTGATGGAGTCATGACCACATCCTGCACATAAAGTGGATAAGGCTCCTTCGTAATAAGATATGGTATAACCTAATTTGTTCTTTGGTAAATCAGGATGTCTGAATTTTGGTTTAATAAAGGTCATATAGTGGTATATTTTTAAACTCTTTCCAAAGAATGAGTTATTTGATTAATAATATTTGATGCAGTTATAGGCAATCCATCATAATTTAAAATCGAAATAAGTCTTTCTGCTGATATGCCTAACTCAATCATAAGTAAACTTTTCATTTGAGCATCTCTATTTTGTTCAATGACAAATATATATTTATGCTTTTCCAGAAATGTAATGGCAATGGGATCAAAAGGGAATGATTTTATGCGTATTCCATCGACTTTATGGTTGTTCTCTTTCAATAAATCCATCGCTTCCTCAGCAGAATATTGAGAGGTGCCAAAAAATAACATACCAAATTCTGATACATTTTCTTGCTGGTATAAATGTGAAGCAGGCACATAATCACGTGCTGTAATCCATTTTTTCACCAATCGGTCCATATTTCTTTGGTATGCAGGACTATTTTCTGTATAGGCTGCATATTCATCGCGGGAGGTTCCTCTGGTAAAGAAAGATCCTTTGGTTGGATGTGTTCCAGGGATGGTTCTAAAGGTTATACCGTCATCATCAACATCTAAGTATCTGCCAAATCGCTGAATTTCTTCTAAATCATCATAGTCAAGTACTTTTCCTCTTTGATATTCCTTGGCGTCATCCCAGCTATAGGGTGCAGAAACGTGATCATTCATACCCAGATCTAAATCGGTCATGATGATTACCGGCGTTTGTAATTGTTCGGATAAATCAAATGCCGAAGCAGTTAAATCAAAACATTCTTTAGGTGTTGAGGGAAAAAGTAATATATGTCTCGTGTCACCATGTGAAGCATAAGCTGCCTCTAAAATATCCGATTGTTGCGTTCTGGTAGGCATTCCTGTGGAGGGTCCGGTCCTTTGTACGTCAATTAAAACCAAAGGAATTTCAGCAAAATAGGCAAGTCCCAAAAATTCATTCATTAAGGATAAACCAGGTCCACTCGTTGCTGTAAAAGCACGTGATCCATTCCAGTTGGCACCTATAACCATCCCAATCGCTGCCAGTTCGTCTTCAGCTTGTATAATGGCAACTTTTCTTTTTCCGGTTTCTTTGTCTTCTCTGAATTCATCGGCATATTCCATAAAAGCCTCTACAACAGAAGTCGATGGAGTGATTGGATACCAGGCTGCAAAAGTTGCTCCCCCATAAATAGCTCCTAATCCACAGGCACTATTGCCATCGGTCATGATTGCGTCACCCAGTAAATCTCTGCGTTCCACTTTTAAATTAAAATCACCTTTAAAGTTTGTCTTTACAAAATCTGCACCAAGTTTTAACGCGTTTATATTGGGGGCAATAAGCTTTTCTTTTCCTTTGAACTGATCTGCGAGTAAAGATTCAAAAACAGAAAAATCAAACTGCATTAATTCTGCTAAGGCACCCACATAGATGATGTTTTTAAATAATAAGCGTAAACGAGCATCTGTATAGGTAGCATTACAAATTTCCATCAACGGAATGGGGATAAAATGGATATCATCACGATGGAAATGTTCTGGTAACTTTTTACTGCTATCATACAGTAAATAACCACCTGGACTTACACTTTTAATATCAGCTTCCATGCTTTGCGCATTGACGGCCACCATTATATCAATGCCATCTCTTCGGCCTAAATAACCTTTTTCACTGACTCTAACTTCATACCAGGTAGGTAATCCTTGTATATTAGAGGGAAAAATATTTTTCGGGGTAACTGGAACACCCATTCTAAAAATGGCCTTACAAAAGAGTAAATTGGCACTTGCAGACCCTGTTCCATTCACATTGGCGAACCTAACGACAAAGTCATTTATTTTTAATTTTTCTGACATAATCTTAAATTATCCTGCTTTAGTCACTTTATAAAGAAATTTATGCATGTCCCAAGCCGATGTGGGGCATCTTTCTGCACATAATCCACAGTGTAGGCAAACATCCTCATCTTTTACCATAACTCTTTTTGTTTTCAGTGGTGCTGAAACATAAAGATCCTGATCTTTATTTAAGGCGGGCATATTTAATAATTGTCTCAATTCATCTTCTTCCGCATTGTCAGTGAAGGTAATGCAAGTGGTAGGACAAATATCCACGCAGGCATCACATTCTATGCATTTATCTTCAACAAATACCGTTTGTACATCACAATTAAGGCATCTTTCAGCTTCTTTACAACCTTCATGCTTTGTAAAACCCAACTCAACTTCTGTTTTCCGATTACTTAAGGTTATTTTTTTATCTGCTTGCGCAACAGTATATCTTACATCATTGACGACGGCACTTTCATAAGCCCATTCATGAAGTCCCATTTTTTGACTTACCAGATTTACAAAAGGAGAAGGTCTTTGAGTTAGTGGTAAACTTCTGCAAAATAAATCCATTGAAATGGCCGCCTGATGTCCATGTGCCACGGCTGTTATCACATTTTTAGGACCCCAAGCTGCATCTCCACCGAAAAATACTTTAGGATGTGATGATGCGTGGGTTAAAGTATCTACAACCGGCATATTCCATTTATCAAAATCGATGCCCGCATTTCTTTCAATCCAAGGAAAGCTATTTTCTTGTCCGATAGCTATTAAAACATCATCTGCTGCTATAAATTCCAGTGGTTCTCCCGTTGGAACTAATTTTCTTTTTCCATTTTCAAATATAGGTGTAACTTTTTCAAAATTCATCCCTATTAAAATCCCATTTTCCACGACAAAAGCTACGGGTACATGGTTGTCAATGATTGGAATATCCTCATGTATGGCATCTTCCTTTTCCCAAGGTGATGCTTTCATGTCACTATAAGGACTCCTAACAACTACCTTTACAGATTCACCGCCAAGTCTTCTTGATGTCCTGCAGCAATCCATCGCAGTATTTCCACCTCCGAGAACAATAACTTTTTTTCCTATTTTAGTTGTATGTTCGAATGCCACATTAGCTAACCAGTTTATGCCAATATGAATATTTGCAGCACCTTCATTTCTGCCTGGTAAATCAGGTAAATCTCTTCCTTTGGGTGCACCTGTACCAACAAAAACAGCGTCATAATCTTTCGCCAAAAGATCATTCATACTGCTAACAAAATGATTAAAATGACTATGAATACCTAAATCCAGAATATAATTTACCTCCTCGTCTAAAACAGATTCAGGTAACCGGAAGGAAGGAATCTGGCTTCTCATGAAACCTCCACCTTTGAACTGTTCGTCAAATAAATGGATCTCATAGCCTAACGGAGCTAAATCTCTTGCTACTGTTAAGGAAGCTGGACCACCTCCAACTAAGGCTATTTTTTTACCATTGGATGGAAATGGACCCTGTGGCATGAATGGTTTTACTTCTCCTTTATTGTCCGCTGCTACTCTTTTTAATCTACATATTGCTACTGGTTCCTCCTCAATTCTTCCTCTTCGACAAGCTGGTTCACAAGGTCGGTCGCAGGTTCTGCCTAATACGCCAGGGAATACATTTGACTCCCAGTTAATCATATACGCTTCAGTATATTTTTCTTGTGAAATAAGACGAATATATTCGGGTACAGGCGTATGTGCCGGACAGGCATATTGGCAATCTACTACTTTGTGAAAATACTCAGGGTCTTTAATATCGGTAGCTTTCATGAGTAAGGTTTAACAGGTGTTTGTGTAAATTTAAGTTTTTTTACGTTTTTGGTAATAAAAGTCTTAATTATTTACATATTTTATAATTAGATTATTTAAAAATAAGGATATCCCTTATTTTCTATAAACTTTTTACACACCGAAATCCCGTATGTTCTGATCCTGTATCTGGACTCGATTTCATTCTGGCTGCTACTCTATAACCAGCACAATAGGAGTCATTGCAAAGGAATGAACCTCCTCGCATGGTTTTTTGTGCCGTATTGGGAAAGGACGGATCGAAACTAATCGTCGGACCTAAAGGATTTTCAACCGTTTTAGTTTCTAAATCACACTTGTATGCATACCAATGATACCAATCGTTACACCATTCCCAAACATTTCCACTCATATCAAATAATCCATATTCATTTGGCTTGAAAGTACCTGCTGGACTTGTCTTTATATATCCGTCATCACCGGTATTTTTACTGGGAAATGTACCTTGCCAATAATTTCCTTGTAAATTATCTTCTCCTGGGGCACTATTTCCCCATGCGTATAAGGCTTCTTCCCGTCCCCCTCTGCCAGCATATTCCCATTCCGATTCCGTAGGTAATCTTTTTCCAGACCATTTGCAATAAGCCATGGCATCATACCAGCTAATATGAACTACTGGGTGGTCAGGTTTAAAATTACTTTCTGGCCCCTGCGGATGTTTCCAGTTTGCTCCTGGAATAAAAGTCCACCATTCTGAAAAATGATTTTCTTGTGGAGCCACCTCTCTAAACACCAAAGAACCAGGTTTTAAGGTTTCAGGATCGGGCAGGGGAGTGCCAGGAGGCATTTGTTTCGCAATTTCAGCAATATCAATGGGCCTTTCTGCTATAGTAATCCATCCAGTTGCTTTTATAAATTTTTCAAATTCTCTATTTGTAACTTCATACTTATCCATATAAAAGGCGGGTAATTTTATTTTATTTAATGGATATTCATCTTTCCTGGGTAAACTCCCTTGGGTTTGATTTCTATTTTCAGGGTACTCTGTAGCACCTCTAATGAAGGTTCCCTCAGGAATTAAGACCATGCCCACATTTTCTAATGATCTTTTGGGGTCAGGTTTTATTTTATTTATTTCTTCCATCCATGATTTTTGAATGGCTTCTTCACCTGGAATGCCTTGATGACACATAGGTAAATCAGATGTTGTAAGTTCCTTTTGAAGGGCTTCTTTATTTTCATTTTTACAATGAAAAAAGAAAAAACAAAGAATTATTAAAATGGTATTTTTCATAATTTTGGATGTTAAGGGTTTAAAATATCCCCTAAACGGGCAATCCTGAATTTCTTGTTTTCAGCTGGGATATGTTGTGAAATAAGTATTTTAGATAATTCAGCTACTTTTTCAGGATAGCGCTGGCTGAGATCTGTTTCTTCATTTGGATCAGTAGATAAATTAAAAAGGACTGGAATACCTTCTCCTTTATGCAATTGAACCAGTACCATTTTCCAGTCACCTTGCCTTATAGCCTGTTGTCCTCCATATTCTGGAAATTCCCAATAGAGCCAAGGATGAACTTTTTGTTTTCCTTTATCCAGTAAAGTTGGTAAAAAAGAAAGGCCGTCTATATTTGCAGGAACTTTTGTACCAGTTAATTCGCAAAGGGTAGGAAAAATATCTGGAAAATATCCTATATATTCTGAAATAGTACCTGGATTTATTTTACCTGGCCAATGTGCGATGAAAGGTACTCGTATGCCTCCCTCATATACAGAACCTTTAATTCGATCTGCTTTTTCTGAAAAAGGTCCAGCAGAGTTAAAAAAAGCTGCATTAACCCCTCCAGCATAGGTTGGACCATTGTCACTGGTGAAAATAATTAATGTATTTTCATATAAGCCTGATTTTTTTAAAGTTGATACCAATTCTCCAACCTGCTCGTCCAAATAGGAAACCATTGCTGCATAGGTGGCCTTTGGATATTGAGCAGGAACGTATCCTTTATCCCCTAAATAGGGTTCTTCTTTACCAAACTTTTTATGGTAATAATCAATCCAGCGTTTTGGTGCCTGTAGTCCCGCATGGGGTATGGGAGATGCGTAATAAAGGAAAAAAGGTTTGTTTTTATTGATTTCAATGAAATTTACTGCTTCTTTTAACATAGATTCAGGGGCATATTCCAAACCTGTGTATGGGGTATAATTTTCTTCTTTTGTTGAATCAAGCCCTGATTTCCATTTTTGGTATGCCAGAATTAATGGATTCCCCAGTGGAACTCTCTTTTCATTTTTCCATAAAAAGGGCGGATAATAAGTATGGGCCCAGCGTTGACAATTATATCCGTAAAAAAAATCAAAACCTTGCCTTGTAGGCAATCCTTCGGTTTCTGGAGCGCCTAATCCCCATTTTCCCATAGCAGCAGAGGAATATCCTTTTGTTTTCAGCATTTCAGGAAGGGTGTTGGTACTGTCAGGAATTGGAAATTGCCCTTCAAGACGGGGATTTTCTAACATAGCAGAAAAACTCCATACATCACCTCTTGCCCCCCATTCGTCATTTCCCCTTATAAATGAATGACCAGTATGTTTACCTGTTAATAATGTATATCTGGCTGGAGCACAAACGGGTGCCCCCGAATAAAATTGATTGAACTTTAATCCTTTCTTAGCTAAAGCGTCAATATGTGGAGTTTCAATTTTTTCTTGTCCGTAAACACCTAAATCTCCATATCCTAAATCATCGGCTAAAATGTAAATGATGTTTGGAGACTTTGTTTTTTGAGCATGATTCTCCTGATGAAGAAGAATGCTTACAAGAATAAATAAATATCTCATTCCTATTTTCGTTTAGGTTACTTTAAAGGTAATACAAACGAAAATAGGAATTTAATATTTAAATTTTCAATTATTCGGCGCTCCTGCATTAATCCAGCAGGTGAATTTTTCTAATTGTGCTGCTGTTAAACTGGTTGGTCCGTTGGAATTTCTTGGGGGCATTGATTTATTCATAATGACCTCTTTTTTGAAACTTCCATTTGTTGCTTCTTTTCCAAGTCCTGTATAATTCGTATAATCACCTAATCCAGTTCCAGATACATGACACGATTTAATTGCACATGTCTGTGTTATGATTGGAGAGATGTCGGTTTTGAATGTTACAGTAGAACAAGGATTTGTTGGGGTAATCTGTGGGTCATCTATTGCTTTATTACAAGATAAAGCGATGAAAACCATTGATAATGAAAAAAACAAAATACTTTTCATGGTTTAATTTTAATACATTAACGGGGTAAGAAATATTTGGGTTGCTTATTAAAGAATTGATTTAGCTTTTTTGTACTCAAAATTTTATCATATAAATTGTGAAAATTGCAAAAATAATGTATTTTTGCAGCCTAATTGGTTCCGTAGCTCAGCTGGATAGAGCAACTGACTTCTAATCCGTAGGTCACAGGTTCGAATCCTGTCGGAATCACATATTTATTTTTAAGAAAGAAATACAAACTCCGGATTTATTTAATTCCGGAGTTTTTTTTATTTAATGCTTCTCAATGTAAGGTAAAACTCCTTCAATTACCTTAACTGATTGGTCTGCAACCGTTTCACCAAAATAAGCACGCAGGGTGTAATTTCCCGCTTCAATAAATTTGTCATAGTGAACAAAATAGGGAGCATCACTTTTTCTCTTTTCGGTTGTAATGTCCCAACGAAATTGATTGAATCCTTTGTTGCCATTTATATTGATTTGCCAAATCTCATTATTCACTTTATTGATTAAAGCAAGTTTGATTGTTTTTGCTTCCTTCAACCAGAAGGAAAAATCAGCTTTTTCAAAACTTCTATAATTAGCTTCTCCACCGTTTGAATTGAACCATGGTCTTTGAATCGTTTCTACTTCAAATAAATGATCTTTTTTAGTGTCTAATGAATTATTTGTTAAAGAATGAATTGGTTTTAAGTTGAGCTTAAATATGCCCCTTCCATGAGTAGCTACCACAAGATCCATTGTCACTTCATTAATTTTTAAATCTGCCACTGCAGTTTGGGGCAGCTCACTTCCCAAACAAGACCAATTTTGACCTCTATCTATGGATATATAAACACCCCGAATACTTCCTGCATATAGAATATTTTCATTCTTAGGATCTTCCATTATAACATTTAATGGTTCATCAGGTAGTCCGTGTGAAATGTTTATCCAAGTCGAACCATAATTTTCTGAAACAAACAAGTATTTATGTAGGTCATCAGTATTAATACCTGTCATAGCCATATAAACCCTTGACTCTTTAAACCTGGAGGAGCAAATACTTCTAATATAGTGATTTGGCAAATTTTTATCAGCTTCTTCCCAGGAAGCACCATCATTCTTGGACACCCAAAATGCACCTCTGTCTGTTCCCACATAAAGAAGTCCCTTTTTGATTTGCGATTCCACAAAAGCACCAGAAGCAAATGATTTTTTCTCCTTGTTGGCCGAATTAGTTAGATTTGGACTGATTACTTTCCAAGTATCACCTCTGTCCATTGATTTGAAAATATAATTTCCTCCTTGATATAGGGTTTGATGTTGAAATGAAGATATAAAATAAGGAGTTACGTAATTAAAGTGAAGGGTATCTTCTATGTGAACAGGTAATTTAGGAATAATTCGGGTTGCCTCATCTGTACTTTTATCTAACCTAACCACTTCTCCATGTTGCTGACTATAATAAATAACATTTTTATCAATAGGATCAATCTGGGAAACACAACCATCACCGCCATCCCATGGATCTATCCAAACATATTTCCAGGGATCATTATATTGGGTATTCAATTCTTTTGCTGGACCAAATACGGTAGCATTATCTTGTGTTCCTCCATAAATAGTGTTAGTGCTGGTATCAATAGTAATATCGTAAAATTCTCCAACTGGGATATTATTATAATGCATCCAGGAATCACCTTTATCATAGCTGACATAAAATCCACCATCGTTTCCAAGAGCAAGATGTTTTGGATTATAAGAATTAATCCATAATTCACATTGATCCAAATGTAGACCCTGAGCAATACTTGGGGTCATCCTTTGTACATTACCACCCATAAATGAAAAGGTTTTTCCACCATCAGTACTATGAGCAAGTCGAATTCCCAGGCAAAATATTTCCTCATCGTTTAAAGGATTGATGGTAATATTAGTAAAATACCAACCGTAGGCGGAAAATATTTTAAATGGATTCCCATGTGTTTTTGTCCATGTAGTTCCTCCATCCTCTGTTTTATATACCTCTGCTGTAAATTCCTTTGGATTATTAAGATTATCAATGAGTGCATAAGCTTTATTTGGATTTGTAAAAGAAACGGTAATACCTATTCTCCCAATATTCGGACCAGTGGGTAATCCTGTTTTACAAGATGACCATGTTTTACCTCCATCTTTACTTTTATAAATGCCACTATTTTGACCGCTTACACCAGGATTTACTTCCCACAGGGTAGTGTACATGATATTTGGATCAGATGCAGATATTATGATATCATTTCCGCCTGTTTTTTCATCTACAAATAATACTTTATCCCAGGATTTACCTCCATTTTCAGTTCTAAATAAGCCTCTATGTTCATTTTTTGTCCATAAATGACCTAATACTGAGACCAACACAATATCAGGATTACGTGGATGTATGGCTATTTCGGCAATAGACCATGAATCATCCAATCCAATGTGTTGCCAAGTTTTTCCTGCATCCACCGATTTATACATACCTGTCCCAGGCAGGGTGAAGTTTCTGGGCTTTTTTAAATGTTCGCCTGTTCCTAAATAAAGAATGTCAGCATTTGACGGTGCTACGGCAAAATCACCAATACTAAAAATGGCTTCATTCTCAAAGATAGATTTCCAGCTTAATCCGTTATTTGTGGTTTTCCACAGTCCCGCAGATCCAAATCCAACATACATGGTTCCTGGATGATCCTTGTCCACATGGACCACATCAGCTCTGGCACTATTCAGCGTTGGACCTAAAGGAACCCAACTTAATTTGAAATCACTTTGCTCCCTCAGATCTTTAAAAGACTGAAATGAATGAACTAATGGAGAGGTGGGTTGCTGTGCGTTTGCCAAAGCGAGGCAACTTAAAATGAAAATTACTATAGATAAATGCGTTATGAGTTTCATACTATTGACTAGTTTTTAATACTAAACTTTAAATAGATTCCTAAAATACTTTTTATTTTTTTAAAAATAACATAGGAATTTTGTAAAATTACCAATCATAATTTAAAGAACATGAAAAATTTTATTTCTCTTTCCATTTTAATTCTATCTTTTTTATGCCTGAATAATGGTTTATTTGCTCAGAATAGCATCAAAGACACAATATCTACACCAAAGGAGTTAAAATCTGTCACGCATCATAAGGTTATTATTGGTGGTAAAACGATTCAATATACTGCAACTGCAGGAGCACTCATTTTAAGAAATTCGCAAGATGAACCCATAGCATTTTATGGATATACTGCTTATACCAAAGATGAGGAATCTGAATTAGATAATAGACCCATCACTTTTGCTTACAATGGAGGACCAGGTTCTTCCTCGATGTGGTTACACATGGGTGCGTTAGGTCCGAAAAGAGTAGTGGTAAAAGATCCATATTATAATAAACCAGCACCCTACAAAGTGGAGGATAATCAATTTTCAATTCTTGAAAAAAGTGATGTTATTTTGATAGATCCCGTTGGAACAGGTATCAGTAAGGCTGTTGGTAAGGCGAATAATAAGGATTTTTGGGGAGTGGATGAGGATATAAAATCTGTGAGTGGATTTATTAAGCAATATATAAATGAAAATAACAGATGGCCATCGCCAAAATTTATTTTGGGTGAAAGTTATGGTACCATGCGGAGTGCAGGAGTCGCTAATTATTTACAAGATGAACTAGGTATAGCTCTCAATGGTATTATTCTGGTTTCCACAGTATTAGATATAAAAACACTTACTTTTCAACAGGGTGATGACCTTTCTTATATTTTACATTTACCTGCTTATGCAGTTTCGGCTTGGTACCATGATAAAATAGTCGATAAACCTAAAGATATTGCTCTGTTTGCAGAAAAGGCAAGAAGCTTTGCTTCCGGAGAATATGCTTCAGCTTTAATGAAGGGATCAGATTTAACAGAGGAGGAATTCGAAAAAATTGCTACCCAATATTCCGCTTTGACAGGTTTAAGTAAAGAATATGTCAGGAGGGCAAACTTACGTGTAAAAGAATCACAATTTTCACAGGAATTACTTAGAACAGAGCGAATGACGGTTGGTAGATTGGATGCAAGATATAAAGGAATTAATGAGAATTTATTAAGTGAAGGAACCTCCTATGACCCACAAAGCAGTAGCATTAGTCCTCCTTATATTTCGGCTTTTTTAGATTACTATTATAACAATCTTAAGGTCAATAAAATGCTGACTTATAAGACATCGGCATATAGTACACCAGGATTTACCTGGGATTGGAAACATAAGAAAAATCATGTTAACTGGGATCCCATTACACCTAACACAGCGGTTGATTTAGCTGAGGTTATGCGTCGTAATCCATCGTTAAGAGTTTTAGCCATTAATGGTTACTATGATTTGGCAACCCCTTTTTATGCCGCCGAATATACACTTAAACACATGGGTTTAGAAAAGCACATTCAAAATAATATTATTTTTAAATATTATGAATCTGGTCACATGATGTATATAGATCCGGTATCAGGTAAACAGTTTAAGGACGATATTATTGAATTCATTAACCTTGCTTTAAAGTAATTTAGTTGCATTTTGGCTATAGTCTTTATTAATTAATAAATTAACGAAAATGGACTTGATTTTAATTTAAAGTCAGCATATTTTATTATTAGTTAAAATTAATATTTTACTAAAGTTTCAGCCTTGATAAAAAGCTCATTTTTAGCTAAATGAAATGATAAAAAAGTTGTATTTTTTTAACACAAATCATTGTTTTTTAGTTAGTTAAAAGCACATTGCCAACTTATCTAAAAATACAAGAGAGTAAACTTTTTACAAATACCTCTGAAGTTGCAAAATATTGATTCGTTTCAAATATTTTATTAAAAACCTCTAAAAACTTAAGTTAAATCAGATAACACAGCAAGGTTATTATTTTCTTGAATTTAATGCCAGTTGAGAAATAAATTACGTCAATCGTATAGAAAATGAGATAGACAAATGAAAAAATAGTTTGAAATTCATTTTGACAGCATTAAATATGCTTATAAAATGGTAGAATAATTTGCTCCGAAAGTATTGTATTTTAATTAAAAATAGCTTCATTTTGCCTTAACTCATTTTTAAACTGATTAATATTCCCCATTTCTTTATTGATTAAAGTGAGTTCTATTCCGGCTATTTCTGCAAAATCCTGTAATATTTCTGTGCCTATATTTTGGCTAAACACAGTATGGTGAGCGCCTCCAGCCAGTAACCAGGCGGTGCATGCCATTTCCATATTGGGTAAAGGCTTCCATAATACTCTGGCGACGGGTAAATTGGGTAAATTATGGACGGGGGTTACGGCTTCCACTTCATTTACTAGAAGACGGAATCTATGACCAAGATCTATCAGAGAGGCATTCAGCGCTTTACCTCCCATGACATTGAAAACAAGTCTGACCGGATCAGATTTTCCGCCAATACCCAAGGGATGTATTTCACAGGAAGGCTTTCCATGAGCAATACTAGGACAAATTTCCAACATGTGTGCCCCTAATACCATTTCATTATTGGGTTCAAAATGATAAGTGTAATCTTCCATAAAAGAATTTCCACCCGCTAATCCAAGACTCATTGTTTTCATTGTCCGTAACAAAGCTGCCGTTTTCCAATCACCTTCAGCGCCAAAGCCAAATCCTTTTTGCATTAAACGCTGAACCGCTATGCCTGGCAGTTGTGTCAATCCATGTAAATCTTCAAATGTGGTAGTAAATCCCTTATAATGTCCCTTTGTCAAAAAACAAGTTAATCCTAACTCTATTTTTGCAGCCTCTCTGAGTGATTGGTAAAGAATACCATCTTTTCCCAGTGATTTTGATAAATGATATTCATTTTTGTAAACTTCACACAGATCGTCAATCTCTGATGCTTTAACCTGTTCGATTTCCGAGACCAAATCACCCATACCATGAGTATTTACATGAAAACCAAACTTTATTTGAGCCTCCACTTTATCTCCTTCGGTAACAGCGACTTGTCTCATATTATCACCAAAACGCACAAATTTGGCATTCTGAAGATCATGCCAACCTAATATTGCCCTACTCCAATCATTTAATTGATTGGCTATACGCTCATTTTGCCAATGTCCTACAATTACCTTTCGGGGTATTTTCATTCTTGACAATATAAATCCAAATTCACGGTCTCCATGTGCAGATTGATTTAGATTCATAAAATCCATATCAATATCATTCCATGGAATATCGCGATTGAATTGGGTATGGAGGTGACACAATGGTTTATTTAAAATCTTTAATCCGTTAATCCACATTTTTGAAGGTGAAAACGTATGCATCCAGGTGATAATGCCAATACAATCAGTGTTATAATTGGCATCGAGAATGAGTTGGTAGATTTCTTCCGATGACTTTAATACAGGTTTGAAAATCAACTGAATGGGTAGGTTATTTTTAAGATAATGCACAATGTGCTGTGCATTTTCTGCTACTTTATTTAGTGTTTCTTGCCCATATAAATGTTGGCTTCCCGTTAGGAACCAAATTTCAAGTTTTTTAAACGAATCCATTATCAATGATTTATTGTTGTCCATAATAGGCATCAGGACCATGCTTCCTTTCAAAATGCTTTTTAATCAAAGCATCTTTAAGCAATGGCGCTTGCGGATTTATCTGTTCTGTTAACCAGGCCATTCGGGCAATCTCTTCCAAAACGGCAGCATTATAAAGGGCTTTTTGGCTATTTTTTCCCCATGTGAATGGCGCATGATTTCCAACGAGAATCATTTCAATTTCCTGATAATCTAATTTTTTTTCAAAGAAATGTTGAATAATCTGTTGTCCTGTTTCCATTTCATAATCGCCTTGTATCATTTCATCGTTCATAGGGGGAGCGCAAGGCACTGCCTCTGTTAAATGATCGGCATGTGTTGTTCCATAAATAGGAATTTCTCGTTGGGCTTGTGCCCAGGCCGTTGC
>Ga0208787_1000641_pt1 | contig 16309 bp, 6 predicted proteins | sample Wag4_2014_7_11_FD_187362 | JGI IMG/M metagenome (GOLD analysis project Ga0208787, IMG submission 187362) | Fresh water microbial communities from Ohio, USA - Utica-2 Time Series HT 2014_7_11 (SPAdes) (version 2) | ecosystem: Environmental > Aquatic > Freshwater > Water tank | place: USA: Ohio... | reverse complement strand
CCACATTTGATGCTGCGAGTTTTTGGAGTGAAGCAGAATTTGATGTGAGTGAAAATGAATATCCTGTGATCAAACAGATGATCACGGGCAATTACACTTTTGTAGGTGTGGGCGCTGATCACATTTTAATCAGAGCCAGCACAGATCAATACAGAGGCAGTGCAGTGGGTGACACTTTAGTATTGTATTGGAACAATCTAACCACAGAATATCCCACAGGCAACACACCATTCAACGGCACAGCCACAGGCATTGACAAGACATTCATTGATGGTGCTCATACCATACAGGAGAAAGTGGATGAAATCATCAGTATAGATTTGCTCATAATCACACCCACAGTGGGAGACACATTGAGCACTGATGACGCAGTGGGCACAGTAAGTTACATCTTCACACAAGGAACACAAGCTATCATTTATTTGAGCAACGTGGAAGGCAATTTAGCAGATGCAGATCAGATTAGATTGGGACCTATTCCTGTGGGAGATTACGTTAGAGAAATCACAGAAGATTACGACAGTGTGGCCGGATGGTGGAAGATAGATGTGTCATCACCAGGCACAACTTCAGGACAGACAGATAGCAAACGATCACTAGTGGTGAGAGACATCATCAAAGCAGGTGACCCACGCACAGCTTTCTTGTATTTCAATAGTTTAGACACACAACTATCACAATCAGTATTGCCAACTATTATCACACCTGCCAGTCAGTTAAGCATACTGACCTATGACAAACAATTCACTATTCCAGGTTACAGTGCATTCACAGGCACCATTGACGACAACAGATATTTGATCAGAGCACCCAAAGCAATGAGTGATGTGCTGCCCACTGCTACCTATGATGAAGTGGGAGTTTGGTTCAACACCATACAGACAGGAGCTCCTCTATCAGTGACAGAACCCACTGCTTTGGATCTACCTTTTGAGGATCTTAATGGTGTGAAAGAAATAATTGATGTATGGAATGGTTTTTTAAGAGTGTTGGCACAGCCAGATGGTTTGGGAACATTCTATGTGCCTTCAGTGGGTGACACAGTGCAGGATGATGCCACAGGCAGTCAAGCAGAAGTTACCTATGTTAAAGTGGTGGGCTTTAATATATTACAGATTTATGTCAAAAATAAAACTGGATCTTTCAGTGCGGGTACTGACTTTGGTGCTCCGGTTAATTTGACTTTGATTGGCACACCCAATAGAACTGTGGGAGTGATTCAACGCAGTGAATTGGAAGACTCAGTGGTGGGCTCTTTGTTTGTGTTTGATCATGGATCTGCTCTGGCTCCTACCAGCAGCAGTGCTTATCATTATTTGAACGGATTGGAATACTATTTGTATCAAGATATCACTCAAGATGGAGTGAGTAGATCAGCCAGTGTGCCATCATCTGTGAATAGAGATTACACACAAGTGTTCAATATACCTGCAGGATTAGGATATCCGTCAACATTCACCAATCAAGGATTGTTTTTGGTGTATGAACGTTTGACCAATGGCAATTATGTTTTGAACAGTTCTTACACTGTGCCAGAACAAGACAACAACACACAATTAGGATCAAAAATTATCCTTAGACAGAAAGACGCAGTGACCACTCTGTATGTCAGCAGCACTGTAACTGTTACAGATTCAGGCAAAATTTATTTCATTAAAAAATCTAGCACACAAAACTGGCATCTCAGTGTGGATCCTCATTACACAGGATTGTTTGATCCAAGCAGAGTGTACTACACCAATGACTTGGTGGCCTACAATGACGTGATATTCAAAAGTTTAACCAATCAAGGACCTGGTGCTTTCATTGCTACGTTTTGGGAAGAACAACCAGAAGGCATAGACTATTTGGGTTTTGTGCCTCACAATCCTACAGACGATTCTACTCCCACATTGATGGGAGACAGCACAGTCAACATCAATCAGTTGCAAAATTTTGGATACACATTTGATGTGAATGATTCAGGATCAGTGTTGGCAGTGTCTGTGATAGATTTTATTGACAGCAGCACACCTACTCAAAACAAAGTGGTGGTGTATAGATTGGTATCAGGCAGATATCAGTATTCACAAACATTAACTTCACCAGACAGTGGTGAAGACAACACAGAATTTGCCAATAGAGTGGCCATCAGCGGTGACGGAATGTTCATTGCTGTGGGCAGTCCACAAGCAGATCAAGCAACCACAGATGCCGGAGTGGTGTATGTGTTCAAACAAGTGAACGGAGTGTATGTGAACACTCAAACACTCACCAGTCCACAACCTCAAACCACAGAAAAATTTGGAACCAATTTAGATTTCGACGGTGACACATTAATTATTTCCAGCCTTAATGGTGATATGGAGATTAATTTTTCTTTGGACAACAATGTCACATATTTTGATGCAGGAGCTACCACATTCAATAGCAAAATATTAGACACTGGCTCTGTGTATGTGTATGAAAATTACAATGATGTGATGATATATGCTGATGAATTCAGTGTGAACGATCAGGATCTTACAAATTTTGGAAAAAATGTTAAAATTGTGGACAATCATGTGTATGTTTCGTTGCCTAACTATTTGAACAACATTGGTTCTCCCATGACAGAGGGATTAATTTTTAATTTTAGAAAACCTCATCAGAGCAAAACTTGGACAGCACACAAGAGTCCTATAGGAGCTGTTGATATCAGCAAAATCAAAGAAATATTTTTATACAACACAAAAAATAAAAAATTATTGCAGAGATTGGATTATATTGATCCTGTGCAAGGTAAAATTGCTGGCATAGCTGAGCAAGAATTGTATTATAAAACATCATACGATCCTGCTGTTTATTCCATAGGCACTGCTGGATTGAGTGCGGATGCTAAAAACAGTTGGGGTTCAGAACAAGTGGGTAGATTGTGGTGGGATCTCAGCACAGTGAAGTTTTATCTAGCCAATCAGAACAATATTATATTTGCTACCAATTATTGGAATAAAATATTTCCAGGCTCTTCAGTGGACGTGTATGAATGGGTAGAATCCAAATACTTGCCACAAGAATGGAATACTCTATCACAAAACAACACACCAGCTGCTGTGAGTGCAGGTATCAGTGGCACAACCAAATACAACAATTCAGTGTATGTGGTCAAACAAGTGTATGATTTTATTTCCAATAGTTTCAGCAACAAATATTACTATTGGGTCAAAAATAAACAGACATTACCCAATGTAGAAGGTAGAAAATTAAATGCCTATGATGTGTCTAGATTGATTGAAGATCCTCGCAAACAATCTTATAGATTTGTGGCATTGTTGTCCACCAATCAATTTGCTGTGAATAATGTGAGTACTCTGTTGGAAAACAAAGATGTGGCAATTAATTTTAAAGTGTGGACCATTGCAAATCAAAACATTAATATTCACAACGAATATCAGTTGATCAGCGACGGCGTTAGTTACAGTAGACCTAAAACTGAAATAGAATCAGTATGGTTCAACAGTTTAATAGGATATGATGAACAGTTTAGACCAGTGCCAGACGAAAATCTCAGTGCCAAATACAGATACGGCACACTGAGAAAACCTCGTCAAGGATGGTTTGTGAATCGCATTGAAGCACTCAAACAAGTGATAGAGAGAATAAACTCCATTTGCAAAAAAAATCTAATTGCTTATACCTATGACATCAGCAGACTGTCTGAATTGGAAGATGCTCCCAGCACTATTACCAGATTGTATGATTTGACTAAAGACACATTTGCTGATCTAGCTTTTGTGGGCACTGCCAATGTGGAACAAGCAGTGTTGAACCCTATAATTGTGGAAGGCAAAATAGTTGATGTGTTTATTGCTAATCCTGGCAGAGGTTACAGAGTGGTTCCCACTTACAAAATCACTGATCCTAACCAATCTGGCTCTGGTGCAGAATTTACTCTAGAAATTAACTTGTCAGGACAGATCACATCAGTCACAGTGAACAAACAAGGCAACAATTACAGTACCAACACAAGAATTGAAGTGAGAAAATTCAGTGTGCTGATACAGTCAGATTCTGTGATCAATGGCAAATGGTCTGTGCATAGTTGGGATGATGCAGCAGAAGAATGGCAACGTATATTATCACAAAGTTACAACGTGAATCAGTATTGGAATTATGTGGATTGGTATATGGACGGTTACAATCAATTCACCGAAATAGATCACAACATATCAGACAGTTATAAATTGCAATTGCTGGATGATGACATAGGCGATATTGTAAAAATTGAAACTGTAGGCACTGGAGGCTGGTTGTTGCTGGAAAAAATAGACAATCAAGAAAATGTGGACTACACAATCAATTACAAAACCATAGGTAGACAGAATGGAACTATTCAATTCTCATCAGCATTGTATAATTTTGCTCAATCCACTGTGGGATTCAACAGTACCAGTTATGACGTGTCGATCTATGACAATCAACCTATCACAGAGACCAGAATCATATTGGAGACCATAAGAGATTACATTTTTGTGGACGAGTTGGAAACTGAGTACAATCAATTATTTTTTGCCAGTTTGCGATATGTATTTTCTGAACAATCTTCAGTGGACTGGGCATTTAAAACTAGTTTTGTCAAAGGCAAACACAATGTGGGAGAATTATTGCAAAAAACATTGTATAGAAATGACAATTTAGAAAATTATCAAGATTATATTGACGAAGTTAAACCTTACAAAACTAAAGTGAGAGAATATATCAGTGCTTATGAATCCATTGACAATTCTTCCACCAGTGTGACAGACTTTGATTTACCGGCCACTTATAATCCTGTGACCAAAAAAATCGAAGTAAGTTATGCCAAAGTGATCAACAATCAGATTGTGGGATCTAATCTTACTGATGCTTATCCTAACAAACACTGGTTGGATCATGTGGGATTTAAAATAACAGAAATTAAAATTTTCAACGGTGGAAGTGGATATTTGGGTATTCCAGTGATCACTATCACAGGTGGTGGTGGCACAGGAGCCACAGCTCAAGCATTTGTGACCAACGGCAGAGTGACCAAAATTAAATTGATCAATCAAGGTAGTGGGTACGTTTCTGCACCCACAGTGACCATACAAGGCACATTAAACACCAACGGTGTGCAAGCCAAAGCAGTAGCTATATTGGGAGATTCATTGGTTAAATCCACTCACATCAGAGTTAAATTTGATAGAACCACAGGAACTTTGTTAATAACCAATTTGAACAGAACAGAAAATTTTGTGGGCACTGGCAACAGATTAAAATTTCAATTGAAATGGCCTATCAATCTTAGATCCAACAAGATTTCAGTGACTGTGAATCAAAGAACAGCATTGTACAGTGAATATGTGTACAACAATGAAGAAAACAACAGTTTGTCATATTTGAGAAACAAAGGTTTTGTAACATTTAATCAGCCTCCAGCATTGGGCAGTGCAATTCAAATACAGTATGAAATAGATTCCAATGTGTTACAAACACAGGATAGAGTAAATCTACTGTATGAACCCACCACAGGACAGTTAGGTCAGGATCTGGCTCAATTGATTGATGGTATAGACTACGGTGGAGTAGAAGTGCGCAGTTTGGACTTTGGCGGTGGCACAGGTTGGGACGCAGAACCTTATTTCACCACCACTTGGGATACCTATGACACCACATATGAAGATGAAGTGTTCAGATTGGATGGCAGCACCAATACTTTTGTTTTGAGTCAACCATTGGCATCAGGAGTCAATTATAACATTTACAAAAACGGCGTAAGAATAGACGATCCTAACTATGGCACACCTCAACCAGTGACCAATCCTAATGCGCTGATGAAAACTATTGTGGGTGATGGCAGTACCACCGTGATACAGATTGACGAGCAAGTGATAACCACAGTGGCCAATGATTTAATTGTGATACGCAAATCCACCAGTGATGGCAGTTTCTTACCTGATCCAGATGCTTACGACACATTATTGTCAGGTGGTAACTTGGCCTACAGCACAGCAACAGGAATTTTAGCACAGGACATCATTGTGGATGGTGATGGGTTTGTGACACCTACCACCAGCAAAGGACCAGAAGAGTTGGTTCCTGGACAGGTTTTAGACACAGTGGACATACAGGTGTATGACAGATCAGGTGAAACTGGTAGCAGAATCAACAGTTACAACTACAAAGGTGATGGCAGCACGGCTGTGTTTGCTATAGACTCATTGCCACAAAGTCAAGAAGGTGTGTTTGTCAAAGTGAACAATCAGATATTGGATAATTCAGCATTCACCACAAACTTTGCCAACAAAACAGTGGTATTAAACAGTGTGCCAGCCAACAATACTCAAATCAATATCATCACTATGAGTATCAACGGTGAAAAAATTGTGGACACAGATGTGTTCACTGGTGATGGCAGCACATTTATATTTGTGACCAGAGCTGTGTATGACGTTAATCAAATTTCTTACGTCAAAGTAAATGGACAATTTGCAACTTATGTTACAGAGGCTACTGACAGTGGTTATCAGTATGTGAATAGAACATTGATAAAATTTGCAGTGCCTCCAGCAGTGGGCAGCGTGATCACTTATGTGATCTACAACAGCACTAGCAAATCATTCAGTGAAGTGACTTATGATGATTTCACTGGTGATGGCAGTACTGCTGTGTTTGCACTGAGTACAACTCCTTTCAATCAAGAACCACTCACACACAATGTGATAGTGAAAGTGGGCAATAATATATTGAATGCTGGCTACAACGAAAGATTTAATGTTACTGCTTTGAGAGAATATGCTCTCAACAGTTGGCAACAACCTTTTGGCACAGTGTTGTACACAGATGTGCGAGTATTTTTAAACGGAGTAGAACTAGTCAGTCCTCAGTACACATGGAACAGTCCTAACAGCAGCGTGATTCTAGAAGCTGGTGTGGGCACAGTGGGTGATGTTTTAAAAGTGTATGTGATTTCAGATGGAGACTACACAGTGGTGGGTGATGTTTTAACTTTAGACACTGCTCCAACATTAGGTCAAACAATAAAAGTTTGGCAGTTTACCAATCATGATGTTTTAGAAATAGAACGTATCAACTATGATATTATTGCCAGAGACACTGTAGTGGTCAACACAGAAAATTATTTTGAATATCAAAATCTTACCAATGGTATTGTAAGATTAAGACAGAGCGCAGCAGATGCACAGTATGTTTGGGTTTCAGTGAACGGTGTGATGTTGTCTCCTAGCGTGGATTACAAAGTTTCCAATGATCAACAATATTTAAAAATTAAAAAAGTTCTACAACAGAATGATGTGTTGGACATTGTGCATTTTACAGCACCCAAATACACAACAAAATTTGGATTTAGACAGTTCAAAGACATGTTGAATCGTACCACATACAAACGTTTGGGCAATGATAACAAATATTTCCTTGCTCAAAATTTAAATTGGAGCAGCCAAGAAATATTTTTAGATTCCACAGAAGGATTAACTGAACCCAATGTGAATTTGGGCAGACCTGGAGTGTTGTTTATTGAGGGTGAAAGAATTGAATATTTCTTAAAATACAGCAACAGAGTGGGTCAATTAAGACGAGGCACATTGGGCACTGGTATTAAGTCCACTTATGCTGCAGGCACTGAAGTTTTTGACCAATCAGCGTCGCAAACTGTGCCATACAAAGATGAAATTATCACTGAAATATTCACCAGCGATGGATCCACAGAAAATATCACTCTCAGCTGGATACCTCAATCGGTGAACGAGTTTGAAGTGTTTGTGAATGGTAGAAGATTGAGAAAAAACAGCATCAGCAGCTACAATGCCACTTTGGGCATGGATAGCCCTGAAGCAGATGTGGTATTACCCGCTGAATTCAGTGTGACGGGCACAACCACTACCTGTACTTTGTTGGTAGCACCACCAATAAATACCAAAATTATAGTGGTGCGCAAAATAGGCAAACTGTGGAATGCGGACACTCCTTTGAGCCAAACTGAGAATGACATAGCAAGATTCTTACGAGCAAAAGAAGTGAGTTTGCCGCAATAAATACACTGTACAAAAGGATAATGTAATGAACAAACTGAATGAACACAACGGCACGCTGATACAAGGACACATCAAAATACACGACCCTAAAACGGGCGAAATATTTGTCAACAAACGCAACGCCATACACTATGAAAACATGAGCATAGCACTGGCAGAAAGTTTGGCCAATGAAGGACAAGGATTTATTAACTCTATGGTGTTCGGTACAGGTGGAACCTACATTGACCCCACAGGTATTGTGACCTATCTTACTCCCAACAGCACAGGGACTAATGCCACATTATACAATCAGACATTCAGTAAAGTGGTAGATGACAGATCAGTCAGCAACACAGATCCAGTGAGAAACAAAATTGAAACACGTCACGTGAATGGAACCAATTACACAGATATTTTAGTCACGTGTTTGTTAGACTACGGTGAACCCAGCGGTCAAGATGCTGTGGACAATGCCACAGGCACAGAAAGTTTGTATGTGTTTGATGAATTAGGATTACAAAGTTATTCTAGTTCAGGCACAGGAAGATTATTGACACACGTGATCTTTCATCCAGTGCAAAAAAGTTTAAACAGATTAATTCAAATAGATTACACAGTAAGAATACAAAGTTTATCAGGTTTTAACGAGGTTTAACGGATGTCTTACACAGTTAATAGAACAGACGTGGTCAACAACGGCACAATCACAGTTGATGACGGCACGGTGAATCAACAGACCAGTTTGTCTTTGCCTGGACGTAATACCACATCGTATGGTACCATCATAGCAGAAAATTTTATACATCTTTTAGAAAATTTTGCCAAGAACACTGCTCCTGCGAACGCCATTGAAGGCCAATTATGGTATGACACCACAGTGGGTGTGGATCAATTAAAAGTTTATGACGGCACACAGTGGGTAGCAGCAGGCGGATTAAAAAAAGCACTCACTCAACCAGCAGCTGGAGAGAGCGTGGTGGGTGACCTTTGGGTGGACACAGACAATCAACAACTGTATCTTTTCACAGGATCAGGTTGGGTATTGGTAGGACCAGAATTCAGTCAAGGATTAAGCACAGGAACCAAACCCTACACCATCACCGGCACAGACAATTTAGAATACACAGTGGTATTGATTGAAGTTCAAGCCAAACCAGTGGCTATCATCAGCACCAAAACCTTCACTCCCAAAGCTGCCATCACAGGATTTTCTACCATACAACCAGGATTTAATCTCAGCTCTGCCAACATTGAAGGCTCAGGAGTGGGTAAGTTTTATGGCACAGCACAAAAAGCTGAAGCATTGATTGCTGCCAACAATGAAGTGGTTTCAGGTTCAAATTTTTTAAGAAAAGACAAAGACAATATTGCTGATTTTTCTTTGACTATTAACAACAATGATGGTTTAGATGTGGGCAACAGTGCCACATTGAACATTGGTATTGAAGGTCAAGCCGGCATCATCAGTCATAAAACTGCAGGAGCCAACATAGATTTTAGAGTGAATGATCAAGGTGTCACTCGCACAGTGATGAGAATAGATTCCACTACCAATGTGGGTATCAATAATTTAGCACCAGCTGAAGCATTGGATGTCACAGGCAATATCAAAACCAGTGGTGAACTGTATGTGGATGCAGTGACTGATGCCAACAGCGTGAGCACAGGTGCAATGATAGTGAAGGGTGGAGTAGGCATTGCAAAAAAATTATATGTGGGAGATGATGCAACATTTCAAGACAACATCACTGCCAGAGACATCATGCCCAACAGCAACAATACCTACAACATCGGCACAGTCAACAATAGATATTTGAACATATATGCCAACTCATTTGTGGGCAACGTGGTGGGTAACATCACAGGCACAGTGAGCGGAGCTTCCGGAACCAGCAACAAATTAACCAGTCTGACCACATTTGAAATGAGTGGTGATGTGAGTGCTCCAAGTTTCACATTTGATGGTCAAACAGGCGGCACAGTAAAAAGTTTTGTGACTTCGGTCAGCAACAGTTTTATTGCCAGCAAAACTGCTCAAGCTAGTTCTTTATCCAGTGATGAATTTATTTTTAATAGAGTTTCAGGCACCACAGGAGTTTTTAAAATCAATAGAGATAATCTATTCAACGCCATTGCTAAAATACCCACAGGCAGCGTTTTCCCTTATGCTGGATCCTCAGCACCAACATATTGGCTATTGTGTGATGGATCAGAAGTGTTGAGATCCACTTATCCAGAATTGTTTGCAGTGATAGGCACCAGCTTTGGTACACCTCCCAGTGGAGGATCTTATTTTTTACTGCCAGACATGAGAGGCAGATTGCCTTTGGGCAAAGACAACATGGGTGGCACAGGAGCCAACAGAGTAACTGCTTCAGCTGCAGACTCAGTGGGTGGATTTGGTGGTAATGAAAGCAAAGTTATTCCCATACAAAATTTACCTGAACACGAACATGATCTGCAAGGAGCAGCAGGTGCTCAATACTATGCTATTAGAGACGTGCCAGGCATAGGCGCAGGCGAAGTCACAGCAATCACTTATGATGCTCCCACAGGCGCAGGACAAGGTTCAGCTATCCCTACCAGCGGTGGAGTGAATAATCCTACATTGGGTCAAGCACAAGATGTAATGAACCCTTATTTGACTATGAATTATATAATTTACACAGGACAAACACCATAATGAGTTACAAAATAAACAAAACAGATGGCACATTGTTGGTAGATTTGATTGACGGCACAATCAATACTGAATCAACTGATATCACACTGATTGGAAGAAACTACAAAGGCTTTGGTGAACTGATCAACGAAAACTTTGTGAAGATGCTGGAAAATTTTGCCAGCTCATCTGCTCCAGCCAATCCTTTGCGTGGACAATTATGGTATGACACATCAGAAAGCAGATTGAAAGTTTACAATGGTACAGAATTTGCCACCAATGGTATTATTGTAGCCAGCACACAACCTAATTTAGCCACTGGAGATATTTGGCTCAACAGTCTCACCAATCAGATGAGTTTCTTTGACGGCACTGATCTGGTGTTGGTTGGACCAGTGCATACTGCAGCACAAGGCGTGTCAGGATTTGTGTCACAAAGCATACTGGACACACAAAATCAAACCAAGACTGTGCTGAAATTTTTTGTGGGCAACACACTGATAGGTGTGTGGAGTGCTGCACAATTTACTCCAGTTTCTGCTCAATTGATTGCTGAATTAGTTTCAGGAAGTAATCCCACAGGCACAATCTATCAAGGATTCAACACCACTAATACAGCCTACAAATACAGAGGCATTGCCACATTGGCTGAAGGATTGATTGATGGATTAGGAACAACCATATTGGCTGATTCATTTTTGCGCAGTGATGCCAACGACATCACCACAGGCAGTTTAAAAATACAAAATAATTCAGGATTGACTTTGGGATTGAATGACAGTCTTCAATTAAAATTTGGCAGTGTGACTCTGCCCAACACTAACATTATTGTGAGCAATGTGAGCAATGCTGATATCGCTATCAATGCTAAAAATCCTGCAGAATACACAGCCATATTTGTGGATGGCAGTGCTGCCAGAGTGGGCATATTTAATACCACTCCTGCGTACTCATTGGACATCACAGGAGATGTGAGAATACAAGGTAATTTAATCACCAGCGGCAGCAGCACAGCAGTCACAGCAGAAGATTTAAGAGTGGAAGACAAAACCATTCAGTTGGCCACCATCACTGGATCAGCCATAGGCAACGATGCCTATATAGATGGAGGTGGAATAATAATCAAGTCCACAGTGTCAGACAAATCATTGTTGTGGGAAGATTCCACAGATTCTTGGAAAAGTTCAGAACATTTTAATCTAGCCACTGGCAAAGAATACAAGATCAATGGTACCAGCGTGTTGAGCAGCACCACATTGGGTGCTACAGTGATCAACGCTCCTGGTTTAACTAGCATAGGCACGTTGACCAGTTTGAATGTGGGCAATTTATCACTGTCAGGTATCACTATCAGCGCCACAGGAAATTTACAATTGCAAGCCAGCACCAACATTATCAGCATACAAGGTTCAGCCCGAATTACTGGATTAGGTTTGCCCACTGCGGCTTCAGATGCCACCAGAAAAGATTATGTGGATGGATACTTGCCTATCAGTCTAGTGGCAGACATCACAGGATTTTCCGCATTGTCAGGTGGAGTGAATGGCAGCATCATAAGATTATTGAATGATCTTTACCCAGTGGCTGGATATGCTGGAGCAGGATTAGGAATACCCGCAAGTGCCACAGGTAGAATAGCTAGAGTACACACAGTGGAGTCAGGTTCATTGAACGTGAATATTCCTGGAGCAAATTTAGAATCAGGATTAGATAAATCAACCACTGCAGTGGATCAAACATTGAATGCTGCTCCCAACACAGTGCAAACCATTCAAACTTATCTCAGCGGTGCAGCATTGTTGGATCCAGGACATATTAGAATTACCACTCCAACAGCACATTTTTATGAAGTGGGCAACACAGTGACCATTTCAGGTTGTAACGGATCAGGAGTGTTTGCTCCCACAGGATTTGATGGCACATACACAGTGGCCAAAGTGATAGAAAATGCCACTCCCAGCACACAATTTGACATAAACATTTCAGCCACTATACCCGGCATAGATTCAGTGTCAGGTGCACTGTACAACACCAGCAGTGCTGCTGTGGTAAGAACACCAGCTTTGGGCAATTCTAACAAAACTGTGCTGCAAGATATTGCTTTCAGTACTGTGACAGGTACTGTGACTGCTGTGGTTAACAGAGGTCTCAAACAATTCATAGTTTCAGGGGGTGCTTGGACTTTTCACAGCGATTTAACATCCACTGTGTAAGATAAATAAACTTGTAAGAGGAAAAAAATATGCCATATCAAATAGATAGATACGCAGGTACTACACTAACAACAGTGCAAGACGGCACAGTAGACCAGACCACCAACCTAAAATTAGTGGGAAAAAACTACGCTGGCTACGGAGAAATTCAAAACGAAAATTTTGTACATTTATTAGAAAATTTTGCAGGAGCCAATCAGCCCAGCAGACCTCTTTCAGGACAGTTATGGTACGACAGTGCTGCTAACAAATTAAAATTTTATGATGGTGTTAAATTTAGAACCACAGGTGGGGCTGAAGTAGGAACCTCACAACCAGCTGGATTAACCACTGGAGATTTTTGGTGGGACACTGCCAATGATCAGTTGTATGCTTACAATGGCACAGGATTTGTACTAGTAGGACCACAAGGAGTAGGAGCCACAGTTACTCAATTAAAAAGTCGCACAGTGAAAGATACATTCAATGTGGATCAACCTATCATTGAAGCATTGGTGGATGATGAAGTGATTTTCATAGTGAGCGGCACAGAATTCACCATCAACACAGTGGATCCTTTGCAGGCTATCACAGGATTTAATGCAATCAAAAAAGGTATCACTATGGTGAACACCTTGGCAGCTGCCAACGGAGTTACCACCACAGATCATAGATTTTGGGGCACAGCAGCCAACGCACTAAAATTAGGCGGAGTAGATGCTGCTAACTTTTTACAAGTGGGTGGCAATACCAGTTTCAATGACACAGGTTTCACAGTAGGTACTGGCAATGATCTTAGAGTGAGCATCATCAATGGTAACGAAGGTAGAATTATCAACGAAGTAGGTTCAGTGATCAAAATGGGAGCCAGCAACACTCACACAGTGAGCGTGACTGCAACAGGCTTTGAACCTAGAATAGACAGCACTTATGATATTGGAACCAATGGCAACAGATTTGCCAATGTGTTTGCTGACAATTTTTATGGACTATCAGAAAAAGCCACCAACATCACAGTGGGTGTGACCAACTATTCAGGATCCACAGCATCAGGAGTGAACACAGTGGCATTACGAGATGCTTCAGGAAATTTATCAGCCAATATTTTCAATGGCGTGGCCACTCAAGCAAGATATGCGGATTTGGCAGAGAAATATTTGGCAGATGCGAATCATCCCATTGGCACCGTGATGAGCATAGGCGGTGCAAAAGAAATTCAAAAAGCCACTGAAGGCAGCATAGTGGTGGGTGTGGTGAGCGGTGCTCCAGCATATTTGATGAACGCTGAATTACAAGGCGGCACATCTGTGGCCATCAAAGGCAGAGTGCCAGTTTTGGTAACAGGCACAGTAACCAAAGGTGATAAAATTGGAGTCAGCAGCACAGCAGGAATTGGTATCAAAGTCACAGAAGGTGATTATTTTGCAGTGGCTTTGGAAGCTGACAGCAGATCAGGCGTTTCTCTGGTTGAGTGCTATATCAAATAATAAACCATATGATGTCTAAAATATTCATGGGACAGTTCAACCCAACTAAATACTTTTAATATGGCAGTAGGTGATCTAATAACAGCAGCAAGGTACAACGTGATTCAATCCACAGTGGCCAATGTGCTGAGCACAGGATCAGGAGATTCTGGTTATGGTCAAGCACTGCAAAGTTCGCAAGTGGCACAAAATCAGTTGATTGAAGACGATCACATGAACACTTTGAGATTGGACATTCGCAAAGCCTATCTGCATCAGAACAATTCATATCCCACATTGGCTGTGGTCAGCACTGCCAACACAGTGGATGAATCCAATGCACTTAATAATTCTTACACATTATTCGAATCACTAGCTACCAATATCAACACCAACCGCAACACCATTAGTGCCAGCAGATTGACCACAGGCAACACTGCTTCCAGTTATGTGAGAACCACCACTTGGAATGCCACACGTGTGGGCAATTTCACAGTGACTTTTGCCAGCACCACTGCTGCTAGACATTTTTTTAATTCAGGCGGAGCTGTGCAGATTGATATGAACATATCCGGCAGCACCACTGCTAAGGTCAACGATTGGAATTCTTTATTTGGCACTAACATGGGCACACTGACTTTTGCCAATCTAGCTTCCAGCAGATCAGGATCAGGCGGCACACTGTCTTCATCTGTGGCCTACACCACACTGACCACCACATTCCAAACTGTGTATACCACCAGTGCTGCAGGCACCTACAGTTCCAACAATTTTAATATTCAAGTGCGATTCACTGACGTTTCCAATCTAGTGATAGAATTCCAGATCACCCTAAATGATGCTGCTGCAGGCAACATAGACGAAGATGTGAATGGCAATCTCAACATCAACGTGAATAGACGTATTGCCAACGGGGCACTGAGTGATCCTATCACCATCACGGAACCTGTTTTTGGTGCCATGAGCGGCACTGTAACTGCCTAAACCATTTCACCAATCACCAAAACCTAATCTATCTAAATATCAACAGCAGTTGACTTTTGGCTGAAAATCTTATATAATTTCAACTAGGAGAATCATGAATATGACAGACATAGAAGATAGACTCAGTGCAGTCAATCAAATGGAAAATTTTAATAATCAGTTGCAGTTATTAAAAGACAAATTTGTGGACAGCAATATTTTGTTTTATCAAGGACATCAGTTCACAGTCACGGGCAATCTGTTGAGCTTGTGCAAGTCATACATAGACCTACATAGAACCAAAGATGTAGTATTATTGGATGACTATCAAACACCAGTTTTGGTGAACGATTTGGAAGAATATAACTCTGCTGCTTGGCACACATATCAAACCAATCTCAATCAATATTACACAGAATATCAAACGCTGATCAAAAATAAAGGACAGATTTAAGCCATGAAATCTCAAGGCATTGTGATGTTTGCTCACAACAATGAAACAGTTGATTACGTGAAGCAGGCTATTTTTGCTGCTGTGCAAGTCAAAAAACATCTACATCTACCAGTGACTTTGATCACTTCCAATCAAGCACATCTCAATAACAAATATAGAAAACAAGCCACAGTGTTTGATCAGGTGATAGATATCAGTGAGTATCAAACAGATCAGACCAAAGATTTTTACAATGGCATGGAACACAAGATCAAAGATGTTTGGAAAAATCATTTGAGATCCACTGCTTATGAACTCACTCCATATGACGAAACCATTGTGATGGACACTGACTACATAGTAGGCAATGCTAATTTACTAAGATGTTTTCAAAGCAAAGAAGATTTTTTAATACATCAGAAATCCATTTACATCAATTATTTTAATCAACCTGAATGGAAAATCAAATACATCAGCGAAACAGGCATGGAGATGTATTGGGCCACTGTGTTCTATTTCAAAAAAACTCACAGAGTCAAACAATTGTTTGATCTGATTGCACACATTAAAAATCATTGGGA
>Ga0208787_1000640_pt1 | contig 16350 bp, 16 predicted proteins | sample Wag4_2014_7_11_FD_187362 | JGI IMG/M metagenome (GOLD analysis project Ga0208787, IMG submission 187362) | Fresh water microbial communities from Ohio, USA - Utica-2 Time Series HT 2014_7_11 (SPAdes) (version 2) | ecosystem: Environmental > Aquatic > Freshwater > Water tank | place: USA: Ohio... | reverse complement strand
ATGGGTGGACATGGAACAACCGTTGCCGGAGTAATTGTTGATAGCGGAAAGTTTGACTGGAAGAAAAATGCAGCCAAATTCCCGCAATACAACACTCCAGATCCTTCTTATGGTGGTTTGGTTTATGCAGACGCATTAGGAGAATTGGCTTATATTCTTCGAGCTCGTATTGTGCTGCTTCGCGATTTTGGTGCAGCAGTTTCACCATTTAACGCTTTCCTAATTGCGCAAGGATTAGAAACCCTTTCTCTGCGCATGGAACGCCATATTCAAAACGCAAAAGCAGTTGCTACCTGGTTAGAAAAAAGAAGCGAAGTTGAGAAAGTTAACTACGCATCCCTTGATTCACATCCTCATAACAAATGGGCAAAGAAATACACACCAGCAGGTTCTGGTGCTGTTTTGTCATTTGAAATTAAAGGTGGCATTGAAGCTGGTAAAAAATTCGTTGAAGCACTGGAATTACATTCCCATGTGGCAAACATTGGTGATGTAAGAAGCTTGGTAATTCATCCGGCTTCAACCACGCATTCACAACTGACTCCACAAGAGCAATTAGACGCTGGAGTTACACCTGGATTAATCAGATTGGCTGTTGGTATCGAAAATATCAACGACATTTTGGCTGACATTGAAATCGGTTTCAATGCAGCAAAAGGTGCATAACTAAATATGGCAATTTCATACTCAGGTCCTCTTCCTGCCACGGGTGCGTGGCAGGAAGGAGATCATCCTGGGCAAAGAAAATTTATTGATGTTGGTCCAATTGAATTAGAACTTGGTGGCGCTCTGCCTGAGGTAAGAGTTAGTTATGAAACTTATGGAAAATTAAATTCAAATTCTTCAAATGCAATCTTTATTGAACATGCGTTAACTGGTGATTCTCACGTTGCAGGACTTGACACCGAAGGTCATCTTTCTAGAGGTTGGTGGGATGGATTAATTGGTGAAGGTTTAGCAATTGATACCAAAGAGTGGTTTGTGGTTTGCGCAAATGTTTTAGGCGGATGTCAAGGAACAACTGGTCCTTCTTCAAAAGATCCAAATGGGAAAAGATGGGGATCAAGATTTCCACGATTAACAGTTGCCGATCAAGTTGAAATTGAAAAACGATTAACTGATCAATTAAATATTGACCGTTGGGCTTCTGTAATGGGTGGCTCAATGGGTGGCATGAGAGTTTTGGAATGGGCAGTTGAACATCCACAAAGAGTTGGTTCCGCATTTGTGATTGCTTCTGCACCTGGTTCTTCTGCTGATCAAATTGCAACTCAATCAGCACAAATTGCAGCAATCAAAGCTGATCAAAAATGGCGCGGTGGGGATTATTACGAAGCTAAACCAGGCGATGGTCCACACGCAGGTTTAGGAATTGCTAGAAAATTTGCGCAGTTAACTTACCGATCTGAAACAGAATTGGATGTTCGATTTGGACGAGATCATCAAGATGGCGAAGATCCTTATTCAGATGGTCGTTTTGCAATTGATTCTTATTTAGATCATCATGCAGAAAAACTTGCACGAAGATTTGATGCCAATACTTATATTGCGTTAACAGATTCCATGTCGACATTTGATATTGGTAGAAATAGGGGCGGAGTTGGATCTGCCTTGGAAAGAATTACTGCTCCAATAATTGTTGCTGGAATTGATTCTGATCGCCTATATCCAATTAGACAACAAGCAGATTTGGTGAGTGCTCTTCCGCACGCAACAGAGTTGAATGTAATTTCATCTCCCTTTGGTCATGATGGATTCCTAATTGAAATAGATCAAGTTGCCCCAATTATCAAGAAAGCCCTAGACAAAGCAGTTGCAAGCATAAAATAGGGACAGATTGGTCCCATTTAGGTTGTCTTAGTTATATATCTAATCCAATATCTAAAAGATGTTTCGATTTAAGATTCTTATTGGCTTGTTTTGCTTGTTGGTGTTTAACACTAGTAATTCTCAAGCAGATGTGAACGTCTCAGCAGATCAAGATTCTGGCAGCTACTTAATTGATGGCCAGATTCTTTTGGATGAGACTTTTTCAGGATCTGCTGTAACTCAAAAACAAGGTGCAGTGTGTGAAGGCTGTGCTTGGTTATTGTCAAATGTTTGTTATGTATTTGATCAAAACTATGTAATTACTTCTTGTACGACTTATACAGAATGCACAACTGTAGAAAACACAACAGGGGAGAGAAGAAAGATCTGGAGAAAATTAGGAACAGATGAACCATGGCTTCTTGTGGGAATGATGTGTGTTGGACCAAAAGGACCAAATACCCCACAAAAATTAAAAACATCAATAAGAGAACAAACAATTGAATATCTGCCAAGATTGCTTCCCACAACTCAACCGGCAAATGATGTTTTAGTTAATACTGATGTCTATTTCTTAAGTAATCAACCAAACTTTTTTGGACCCAAAACTGTAATCGTTACCGGAATTCCAGTCACTCTTACTGCCACTTCAAGTTGGGTGTGGAGATTTTCTGATGGAACAGAAATTCAAACCACAAATTCAGGAGCAGGATTTCCAGATGGACAGATTAGACATAGTTTTAGGACAAAAGGATTACAAACAATTTCAGTAACAACTACTTGGAATGCTAGCTGGAAAACTAATTCAAAAGTTTCCATTCCAGTGCCTGGAAAATCTCTTACTCAGACCACAACTTTTACTTTGATCGCTCACGAAGCCCGAGGTGTGCTTACACGCTGAGCGATTGACCCAAAGCAGGCAGAAATTGCGAAGTCGTGACAGAATAGGAAACCGGGCCGGTCAATTTGACAGGCCCTTAAGCGCGTCATCACTTTGAAAGGTTGTCTTCGTGGCACTGTTTGGAAAAATTTTAAGTAAACCAGCCGCCAAGAAACCTGCTCCTAAGAAACCTGCCCCTAAACCTGTTGCGAAGAAAATTGTGTCTAAACCTGCTGCTAAACCTGCTGCTAAACCTGCAGCTAAAAAAGTTGTAGCAAAACCAGCACCTAAAAAACCAGTTGCAAAACCAGCCGCAAAAAAAGTTGTTACTAAACCAGCGTCAAAGCCTTCCGCTAAACCTGCAGCTAAAAAAGTTGTTGCAAAACCTGTAGCAAAGAAGCCAGCGGCTAAAAAAGTTATTGCAAAACCAATTAAGAAAGCAAAAGCTGCTGCAAAACCTGCACCAAAGAAACCAGCGGCTAAAAAAGTTGTTGCAAAACCAATTAAGAAAGCCAAACCTGTAAAAGTTGCAAAGCCAACAAAGCCAGTAAAAGCAGCACCAGTCAAAGGTGCTAAAGGAGTTCCAGCTCCAAAAGGAAAAGCTGATAAAGGTTTTGCCAAAGTCATATTGGTTGATGGCGAACTCGTAACTGTTGATGATGTTGATGAAGTAGATCCGGCTGAATTAGAGGCAATTGCTGAATTAGAAAAAGAAAGTCTTGCAGAATTAAGTGAAGAAATTGCAGAAGTTGAAGAAGTAGAAGACGACGAAGAGGAAAACACAAAAACAAGTGCCACTGTTGATGAATCAGAAGCATTCATAATTTCAGACACAGATGATGCTGATGAACCAACTCAAAAAGTGACCGTAGCTGGAGCAACTGCAGATCCTGTTAAAGATTATTTGAAACAAATAGGAAAAGTAGCACTTCTAAACGCTGAACAAGAAGTTGAATTAGCTAAAAGAATTGAAGCAGGATTATTTGCTGAAGAAAAAATCGCTGCCGGTGGAATTAAAGATCGTAAACTTAGAAAAGATTTGGAATGGATTGCTGAAGATGGCCAAAGAGCTAAGAATCATCTTCTAGAAGCAAACCTTCGACTTGTTGTTTCTCTTGCTAAACGTTACACAGGACGAGGCATGTTGTTCTTGGATTTGATCCAAGAAGGAAACTTAGGTTTGATTCGTGCAGTTGAAAAATTCGATTACACCAAAGGTTACAAATTCTCTACATATGCAACTTGGTGGATTAGACAAGCAATTACTCGTGCGATGGCTGATCAGGCAAGAACCATTCGTATTCCTGTTCACATGGTTGAAGTTATTAACAAACTTGCACGTGTACAAAGACAAATGTTGCAGGATTTGGGTAGAGAACCAACCCCAGAAGAATTAGCTAAAGAACTTGATATGTCTCCTGAAAAAGTTGTAGAAGTTCAAAAGTATGGTCGCGAACCTATTTCACTTCACACACCCCTTGGTGAAGATGGTGATTCTGAATTCGGAGATTTAATTGAAGATTCCGAAGCAATTGTCCCAAGTGATGCAGTTTCATTTACTTTGTTACAAGAACAACTAGACAGTGTGCTTGATACTTTAAGTGAACGCGAAAGAGGCGTTGTTCGAATGAGATTTGGTTTAACAGATGGTCAACCAAAAACACTTGATGAAATTGGTCAGGTTTATGGAGTGACTAGAGAACGTATTCGACAAATTGAATCTAAAACAATGTCTAAATTAAGACATCCATCGCGCTCACAAGTACTGCGCGATTACTTAGACTAAATTAGTTAGTTGCTCCGAGACGATCTGTTTCGTCTACATATTCAGTAGCAATTAGTTTTAGTTTTTCTTCATGCTTTTTAGCATGATGTCCACAAAAAATTAATGTTCCACCTGTTGGAAGTGTTACTCGCACAAATGCTTGTGCTCCACAACGATCGCAACGATCAGAAGCAGTCAGAGCTGGTCCTGCGGTTAATGTCGTGTTCAACGTAGGGCCTCATTTCTTTTAGGTGATACTTCAATCATCCTTGCAAAAGCACGGCGCGCAACTCGAAGAAGGCCTCGGTGTGTCGGAGACCACAATCAAGAGGGCCATCTAGGCGTGCCGTAGCCCTGGAAAGGCCTTGAAATCTACGAGAATAAACAAACCAGACTTTTGAACTATTGATACTTGAAATATTACAAAAAGGAAAAGAAAACTTGAGTCCTGCAACTAAGACCAATAACTCTGAATATAACGCCAAGAATTTATCGGTTCTTGAAGGTCTTGATGCGGTAAGAAAACGTCCAGGTATGTACATCGGTTCAACCGATGGCAGAGGATTAATGCATTGTGTTTGGGAATTGATCGATAACGCAGTTGATGAGGCTTTAGCGGGACACTGCAAGAAAATTCATATCAAATTAATGCCTGATAACTCTGTAGAAGTAAGTGATGATGGTCGAGGAATTCCTGTCGATATTGAACAAAAATCAAAATTAAGTGGTGTGGAATTAGTAATGACCAAACTTCATGCTGGTGGAAAATTTGGTTCCGGTTCATACACAGCATCAGGTGGCTTGCATGGTGTTGGAGCATCTGTTGTTAACGCATTAAGTGCTCGTTTAGATGTTGCAGTTGATCGTGGTGGCAAAACCCACAACGCTTCTTTTCAAAGAGGAGTAACTGGAGTATTTAAAGGCGAAGGTCCAAATGCCAAATTCACCAGAGAATCTGGGTTAAGAGTTTCAGGAAAAGCTGCAAAATCAGGAACAGGAACCAGAGTTAGATTCTGGCCAGATCCAGAAATATTTGTGAAAGAACTTCATTTAGATGCAGCAGCTTTGATGCAACGTGCTCGCCAAACTGCCTTTTTAGTTCCAGGTTTAGCCGTAGCAGTTTCAGATTTAAGAGATAAAGAAAAGACTGAAGTTGAGTATAAATTTAAAGGTGGCATCACCGAATTCGTTGAACATATGTCAAGTGGGGAAGCAGTAACAGGAGTAATTCGTTTGCAAGGAAGCGGAAACTTTACTGAAAATGTCCCAGTTTTGGATGATCATGGCCACATGAGACCTAAAGAAGTTGAAAGAGAAATGGCTGTTGATATTGCACTTCGTTGGGGAAATGGTTATGACAATGAAGTTAAATCTTTCGTAAACGTTGTAGCAACACCAAAAGGTGGAACACACGTTACTGGTTTTGACAGAGCAATTGTAAAAGTTGTTAATGATCAACTAAAAGCTCAAAGAGTTTTAAAGAACAATGAAGAAAGCGTGATGAAGGAAGATATTTTAGAAGGATTAACAGCAGTTATAAGTGTGAGATTGCCTGAACCTCAATTTGAAGGTCAAACCAAAGAAATTTTAGGAACACCAGCTGCACAAAAAATTGTTACTGCAGTGGTTACTCAAGAATTCAATAAATGGTTTAAGAGTCCTCCTAGGGGAGATAAAGCAAAAGTTAAATTGTTGTTAGAAAAAATTGCAAATGCTTCTCGAGCACGATTAGCTGCTAGAAATCAACGAGATGTGCAAAGAAGAAAGAATGCAATTGAATCATCTTCACTTCCAGCAAAACTTGCTGATTGTCGATCAAATGACATTGAGCACACAGAATTATTTATCGTGGAAGGTGACTCCGCATTAGGAACTGCGAAGTTGGCAAGAAATTCAGAATTTCAAGCTTTGCTTCCAATTCGAGGAAAAATTCTGAACGTTCAAAAAGCTTCAGTTGCTGATGTATTAAAGAACACTGAATGTGCATCAATTATTTCAGTTGTTGGGGGAGGTTCAGGTCGAACCTTTGAACTAGCAGATGTTCGTTACAGCAAAATCATTTTGATGTCTGATGCTGACGTTGACGGAGCTCACATTAGATGTTTGTTACTTACTTTGTTCCAGAGATACATGAAACCTTTACTTGATAGTGGCAGAGTTTTTGCAGCCGTTCCACCATTACACAGAATTGAAACTATGGGAGCTGGGAAAAAATCTGGTGAAGTAATTTATACCTACAGCGATGATGAAATGCGTAAAACTATTGCAGCACTTGAAAAAAGTGGTCAAAAAATTAAGCAACCAATACAGCGATATAAAGGTTTAGGCGAAATGGATGCCAAACAATTACGTGAAACCACAATGAATCGCGAATCAAGAACTTTAAGAAGAATTAATGTGAAAGATGCTGAAGAGGCAAGTGAAGTATTTGATCTATTAATGGGCTCAGATGTTGCCCCAAGAAAAGAATTCATCGTTCATGGTGCTGACGAACTTGATAAGTCAAGAATTGATGCTTAGTTAGTTATTCAACGCTTCCAGAAGAATGACCTGGGAATAAGTGTGCTTCTGGATTTATTGCCACAGTCGCGTTATTAACAGCAGTGGCTGCTTCTCCAAAACCAACAGAAATTAAAGCAACTTTTCCAGGATATGTAGAAATATCTCCAGCTGCAAAAAGTCTTTCAATATTTGTGTGCATTCCAGAATCAACCACAATCTTTCGGGATTCTATGTTTAATCCCCATTCAGCCAAAGGTCCAATATTTGCTGTGAAACCAAGTGCTGCAACTAGTGTTTGACAATTTAATTCCTTGGTTTCTTTAGTTTTTGAATTCATATATTCGATTTTTTCGATATGAGAGCTTCCAGAAACCTTGGTTACTTCTGCTTCGGTGATTAATTCAATTCCTAGGGCTTTAACTTGATCAACTGTTGCTTGATGAGCTCTAAATTTGTCTCTTCTGTGGATCAAAGTTACTGATTTTGCAATCGGATGTAATTCGTTTGCCCAATCAAAGGCAGAATCTCCACCACCTACGATTACTACATCTTTTCCTGCATGATCTGACATTTTTGGAACGAAGTGAACTAAACCTTTTCCACTCCAACCATCAGCAGCTGGCAGTGGGCGAGGAGTGAATCGACCAATACCACCAGTAATTATGACTGCCTTTGCATTCACGGTTTCTTTCTCAGAAGTAATTGTTAGAGATTTATCTGCATTTTGTTTCAATGTTGTTGCAGTTTGATTTAATAAAAATTTAGGATTAGAAGGTTTGGCTTGAGTTAAGAGATTATTAATTAAGTCTCTACCTTTAATTGAAGAAAAACCGCCCACATCAAAAATAGCTTTTTCTGGATACATCGCAGTAATTTGTCCGCCTGGTTCTTCCAAGCTATCCATTAAAGCCACACTCATGCCACGAAATCCTGCGTAATAGGAACCATAGAGTCCTGCAGGTCCTGCACCTATGATCAAAATATCTACGTCGTGAGTTGCCATGTATCTATTCTGCTCTATTGATAAATTCTTGCTACTTGGGCGCTGGAAGAACTACTAGATAAGTACTAAATCTTCTGGTTTTTTAGCCGCTTCGCTAATTACTTTGCCAGATTCAGAAACCAACGTGGAACGTCTTGGGGTTGCAAAATGCTGGGCTACAGCAGTTAATTCATCAGCCACACTTTTACGCAATTTCTTAGTTGATCCAAGAATGGATTTAAGTTCATTGATGGCCTCAAGTAATTGTTTTTGCTCAGTTTGTAATTCAATTTTTGAAGTTTTAGTTAATCTTCTAAGAGGCATTTCCAAGATGTAAGTGGTTTGAATGTCTGAAAGTTTGAAACCTTTCATCAAGGCAGTTTTTGCTTCAGCAGCATCATCACTTGCTCTGATTATCTTGATCACTTTGTCAATATCAACAATTGCTAGCAACATTCCCTCAACTAAGTGCAGACGGGCTGTAGCTTTTTCTAATCTAAATTTGCTTCTACGTTTAACAACATCAATGCGGTGTTCTAAGTAAACCTCTAGTAATTCTTTCAAACCAAGGGTTCTTGGTCGACCTTCCACAAGGGCAACATTATTAATGGCAAAGGATTCTTCCATTGGAGTTAAGCGGTATAGGTCTTCCAAGACTTTTTGCGGTTCATGACCGTTTTTGATTTCAATTACTAGTCTTAGTCCTTTTTCTCCATCAGTTAAATCAATTACTCTGGAAATTCCTTGGAGTTTTTTGCTTTCAATTAGATCTTTCATTCTTTCAATGACTTTTTCAGCTCCCACGTTAAATGGAAGCTCTGTGATTACTAAACCTTGTTTCTTGGCCTTTACGTTTTCAAGTTGAACTGTTGCTCTCATTCTGAAAGATCCACGACCGGTTAAGTATGCATCTTTCATACCATCGCCAATGAGTAATTTTCCACCGCTTGGCAAATCTGGTCCTGGAATGATTTTCATTAATTCGCGAGGTTTTATTTCTGGATCTTCAATTAGTGCCAAAAGGGCAGAAACAACTTCACCTAGGTTATGCGGTGGCATATTTGTTGCCATACCAACAGCAATTCCAGTAGCACCGTTTACTAACAGGTTTGGAAATGCAGCAGGCAAAACTTCAGGTTCAACTTCGCGACCATCGTAATTTGTTTTGAAATCAACAACATCTTCATCAATTGATGCAGTTAATCCAAGAGCAGCAGGAGCTAGTTTGCATTCTGTGTAACGCATAGCTGCAGGACCATCATCAAGAGAACCAAAGTTTCCTTGACCATCAATTAAAGACAAACGCAATGAAAACGGTTGAGCCATGCGAACAAGTGCGTCATAAATTGCACCGTCACCGTGTGGATGCAAACGACCCATAACTTCACCGACAACTCGAGCACTTTTTACATGTCCTCGTTCTGGTCTTAATCCCATTTCATTCATCTGGTACAAAATTCGTCTTTGGACAGGTTTTAATCCATCTCTGGCATCAGGTAAAGCGCGAGAGTAAATAACTGAATAGGCATATTCAAGAAAAGATCCACGCATTTCTGCGGAAACGTCAATATCAATAATTCGTTCAGGGTTAAGCGGCAGAGCAACAGGTTTAGATTTTTTGCTGGCCACTAAAAGATTCCTTAAAGTTTTGGATTGAACAATGTGTTTTAATCATGCCTTTATTGAGAAGGCTTTTGGTGCTGCCACACCGAATTAGTACTTATTGCCCACCTTTGGAACCAAAAAGTATTTCGTCCCAGCTAGGAATTGATGCTCTTTTTCCTTTGGCAGGTTTTGGAGAATCATTAACTGCAATAGGTTCATCAATAATTTCTTCTACAACTATTTCTTCAACAACAACGACTTCTTCAATTACATTGATAATTGGAGCAGGCTGTGGAGTTGGAATTAAAGGTGCAGTTTTAACAACTGGGGTAATAACAGGTTGTGCAACTGGTTCTTGTTTAGGAATTGGCACAGTATTTGAAACGTCTTGTTTTACACCTTCTGGGGTAACCCATTTTGGTAATTCTTCTACAACTTCTTCAACAATTGTGGGCACACTTACTAATTTTGGTGCAACATGTTCAAATGTTTGGTTTTGTGGCATATCTGGTGTGACATCTAGTAGCCAACGTGCAACATCATCAAGAGGTGCAATTGTTGAAACATCTGGATCGTAGGCCCAATGAGCTTCTGTTTCACCTTTTCTACCAACGAAAGAACAAGCAATGTTCCATCTTCCGTCTTCTCTTTTCCACGCATCCCATTTAGTGGATTCAATATCTCCACCACCGTGTGAAATTCTGGTTTGCACAATTTCATCAAATGCAGCACTACCATGTGCTCTTCTTATTTCTGTTTCACGAGCACGCTTAGAAATCCAATATCTTTCTTGTAACACTGGAGGTTCAAATCTTTTAATTCTTTCTAAAGGAATGCTACTTACTTGAGCTAAATCTTCAGATGCAATTCCAGAACGAATTCTTGCTTGAATTTCTGCCACACTTAATTCATGATCTCGGTCATGAACTGAAGCTTTAGGACGCTTACGCCAATTGCGTGCTGCATCTCTAGTTTTTTCATCAAGATCTAATGCAAATTCATTACCTTTTTCATCTTTCAAAACTATTTTTGTGCCGTCATCACTAAGTGCACCAAAAGTTAACTTTTTAGTCATGCGACACCTCCAAATATTTGTGTTACAGGAGTGACTAGTCACAATTCCTGTGTAGAACTACGCTACGAGAAAAAGGTGTGTTTAGGCTGATTTGGCTGAGCGCGAGTCGGCTCGCTTTAAATCTCGGTAAGTAATCAAAGTTATGGCAAAAGTTAGTAACCCAGCAGCTGACACAACCCAGAACGCAACTTGCGCACCACTGTTATCAATCACCCAACCAGAGATTGCAGAAGCTAACGCAATTCCTAAACCTGCACCAGTATTTGCCCAAGCAAAACCTTCAGTCAGTCTGTTTTGGGGGACAAGTTGACCAATCAGGGTATAGCCAGAAATTAAGACTGGTGAAATTGCTAACCCAGAAATTAAAAGCGTTATGAAAAGCGCTGGCAAGGTTGAAATAAATGGCAAAGGCAACAGAGATAGCGCAAAGAAGAAAGCTGCGATTAAGAATCTGTGTGAAAGTTTATTTTTGAAATGAATTGCACCCATGGTAATGCCTGCAGCAAGAGATCCAACAGACCAAGCAGTAATTAATGCTCCTGCAAGCTCAGGACTTCCCTTTTCACGACTAAACGCAACTGCAATAACTTCCGCTGCACCAAATACGGCACCCAATAAAATGTAAACCAGGAAGAGAGAAAAAACACCTGAATATCTCAGTGCAGCTTTTCCCTTTTCTGCACCAACAATGTGAACTTCTGGTTGAGTCTTCTTTTGACCAGATAACCAAATACCGCCCAAGGTAACCAAAATTGCTGCAAGTAATAATCCAGAAGCGTCATAGAACACAACGCACAAAAATGTTACAAGTGGTGGTCCAAAAATAAATATAACTTCATCAATCACACTCTCCATTGCAAAAGCAGTATTTTCCTGCTGCTTATTATTCGTAGCTTTTTTCCATCTTGCCCTGATGAATGGACCAATAGTTGGAACAGTAGCTCCCGAAATAACTCCAAGTAACAAAACAAGAATCAGATTTGCATCCTTGATAATTAGAAAAATCGTAATTAAGAGCGTAGAAACGTGAAGAGATAACAGAATAGGAATTAATCTATTTTGACCTAATCGATCCACCAAACGTGAAGTGATTGGTCCGCCTACGGCAGCAGCTATAGCAAAAGATGCAGAAACCACACCGGCTATGAAATATGAGCCCGTTCTTGATTGAACTAAAAGAACTGCGCCAAGCCCATACATAGAGATGGGAAAACGAGCAATTAAGCCTGCCAGCATAAAAGAAGTAGCACCAGGAAGAGACAGTATGTTTCTATATTTCGTTAACACACCTCAACGCTACTTCGTGGACGCCTAAAGGCAAGATAGGTGGTGTGACTGAGTCGTTAAATCAATCTTTATTAGCACTTGCATTGGATATCGCTAAATCCACAAGTGAAATTTTGGTCAATCAACGACCTGAAAATATGGCTTATGAATCTAAATCAACCCCAGTTGATTTAGTTACTGAGATGGATAAAGCAGCCGAACGACACATTGTGCAAAGAGTTAAAGATGTCAGACCAAATGATTCATTCCTGGGTGAAGAAGGAACTGCGCTTCCTCCAGAAAATCCATCAAATGTGAAATGGATTATTGATCCCATTGATGGCACCGTTAATTACTTTTACAACCATCCCTATTGGGCTATTTCAATAGGAGTAGAAGTTGATGGAGAAATTCAAGTTGGGGTAGTTGCTGCTCCTTTATTGCATGAAACTTTTTATGCGATTAAAGGTGGAGGAGCATTTGTTTTGCATGATGGGGTGAAAAAGAAGTTACAAACAAATTCTGGAGCCTCAATAGAAAAAGCATTACTTTCAACTGGATTTGGTTATGACGCTGAAAGACGAAAAAAACAAGGAGCCCTTTTAGCTGAAATGGTTGTGATTGCTCGCGATGTTAGACGAGCAGGTGCCGCAGCTCTTGATTTTTGTTATGTAGCCGCCGGAAGACTTGATGCTTATTACGAGTTTGGGCTTTACCCTTGGGATTTTGCAGCAGGTTCCCTTATTGTCACTGAAGCTGGCGGAAAAATAGGTGGATTGGCCGGAAACAAATTAGGCGGTGATTGGTCACTGGCAGCAAATGCTGATTTATTTGATGAAGTAGATCAATTAGTAACTAAATTATCGAAGAAGTATTTTTAATCTATTCTTTTTAAAGTTCGTTTATACAAATCACATAAATGTAGGTAGTGCTCAACTCCATCTTCAAAGATATTTTCTGCAACTGAATTTTCTCTAATTTTGACTGGCACACCCATGGCAAGAGCTCTTTCTGGAACTATTTTTCCTGGTGGAACTAAAGATTGTGCAGCAACAAGAGCTCCTGATTTAATTAAAGCTTCCTCTAAAACAGTTGAACCTGATCCAACTAAACATTTATCTTCCACGACACAACCTTCTAAATGAGTGTTATGTCCAATGACGCAACGAGATCCAATAATGGTGGGATTGTTCGTTTGACAATGAATAATTGTTCCATCTTGAATTGAAGTTTCATCACCAATAGATATGTAACTGGAATCTCCACGCAAAACAGCAGTAGGCCAAACACTGGTTCTTTTTCCTATTCGGACATCACCAATTAATACAGCTTCGGGATGAATAAATGCACTGGCATCAATAGTTGGGATGCGGCCGTCTAGTTCGTAAATAGGCATGTATTAGATTGTCCTCCCTAAGTACCCGCAATTTTCCTTCAGGCACACTTTATTAATGTGATTAGTGTGGCACGACTCACCAGGTTTTAGAGTCGCGTAACAGGGCAGTTATAGGGCATTATCCACGCGGTAGAGAAAAAGTTAATTAAATAGCAGAGGTGAAAAAAAGAAAGTGGCAACAGATTACGACGCCCCCCGTAAAACGGATGAAGAATTAGCCGAGGACTCTCTCGAAGAGTTAAAAGCGCAACGAGCTGAAGCAACCAATCCTCAAGTTGAAGTTGATGAGAATGATAATTCAGACTCAGTAGAACTACCAGGTGCAGATCTTTCCGATGAGTCATTGACTGTCAGAGTTTTGCCTAAGCAAGCTGATGAATTTACTTGCATTAAATGTTTCCTAGTGATGCATCGATCAAGAATTGCGAAAGAAACAAAGGGCAAAGCCGTTTGTTCTGAGTGTGCTTAGTTTTTAGTTTTTCCTAAGTATTTTTGAACTAAGCCTTCAACTGCAGCCAAAGCAATGGTGCTAAATGCAGTCCATGTTAAAACTCGACCTAAAGGTTGCTCGCCATCATTGGAACTTGGTGGTTTTTGTCCCATGATTTTTGTGTAGCTTTTTGTAAGTATTTTTCGGGCCAGAAATGTGGCAAGTAATACTCCAATTGAAGCAACTATTCCTGAAGATCTTTTCTTCTTCTTCGATTTCTTGGCCATGAATTTATTCTAGGTTAAAGCTTTTGAGTCAGAACTCGGGAGAGTTCTTCAGATTTTCTGGTTGAGAGTAACCAATATGTGTGGGGATCATCCTTGTCTTTAAAGTCAATTCTTATCGAAGTGTTGATTAGTGGACTGGTCGCACTAAAGCACTTGGGATCAGCATTGATGCCTCGAATTTTAGTTGTCTCTGAAATGGACATTGGTGTTGCTTTATTAATGATGCGAATGGGCAATTTTGCTTTATTGGCGTAAAGAAATTCATTATCAACTTTAATGACTGGTGAAAATTTATAACCCAGGAAAATGAACACGATAACTAAAAATATGAAAACAATCAAAGCTATGAGATCGCCAAATACTGCACTTACTGAAACGGCCAGCATTAGGCAAAAGCCGGTTAGGGCAACCCAACCCCAAATCGGAGGTGTCAATTTCTCACGAAACAGCAACTGGTTCATGAGATAACCCTGCCAGAGAAGTAATCTCAGATATATGTCAGCACCTATTCAATTAGATATTTTAGTTACCAAACTTGATAACGATGCCGTAATTCCTACTTATGCCAAACCAGGGGATGCTGGCGCAGACCTTTATTCCATAAGTGATTTAGTTTTAGCACCCGGTGAACGGGCTTTAGTAAAAACTGGAATAGCAATTGCTTTGCCAAATGGTTATGTGGGACTAGTTCATCCTCGCTCAGGTTTGGGATTAAAAAATGGAATTAGTGTGGTAAATACTCCAGGCACAATCGATGCAGGGTATCGCGGAGAAATTGGTGTGGTTTTAATCAATCATGATTTGAATGAAAGCTTTCAAGTTAAAAAAGGTGACCGTATTGCACAACTAGTAATTCAAAAAGTAGAAAACGCTAATTTCAAGTTAGTTAACCAACTTCCAGATTCTGAGAGATCTGCTGGCGGATATGGATCAACTGGAGCATGAAGAAACAATCTAAGTTTCAAACCTGGCTGAAGAGTTTTTATGCCAGTGATGAAGAGCTAGCCGCTTATGAATTATCTGAGCAATCAGCCACTCGTGGTTCAACTCTGATTGATGAAATTGAACGTGGAGAAACTATTCAAGTAACAGGCATTGTTAAAACTGCAACGATAAAGCCTAATAGTCAAGTTCCTGCCTACGAAGTAGAAATATCTGATGGATCAGGAAGTCTCATGATCATTTGGCAAGGTAGAAAACATGTGGCAGGAATTGAGCCAGGTACACGTATTGAAGTTGAGGGAAGAATTACGTTTTTGTCAGGCAAACCTTGTCTTCACAATCCTGTTTATAAAATCTTAAGTAGTGAGGTGGGCTAAATGAGTAATCCAGAAAACATGGGGGAAAAAGAATTACTTAATAAGGCAATAGGTGGCTGGCGAGGATTAATTGATTCAGCGCTTCCTTCAATGCTTTTTATTGTGATCTTTGTCTTTCAAAAGAACTTAAACAATGCACTTATTGCATCACTTGCCTTAGGTGCAGTCTTGTTAGTTATTAGGTTAATTGAAAGAAAGAGTTTGACTCAAGTTTTTAGTGGTTTTCTTGGTTTATCTATTTCAGTCTTTTTAACTTGGCGCACCAAAGATGCTAGTAACTTCTTTTTAACCGGAATTGTGACTAATGCAATTTATGGATTTTTCTTATTGATTTCAGTATTGATACGAAAGCCATTAATTGGCTATCTAGTTGGATCTTTAGTGGGGGACACTTCAGGTTGGTTAAAACATCCACTCTTGGTTCGCGCCTACACAACAGTTACTTGGTTGTGGGTGGCAGTTTTTGGCTTGAGATTATTAGTGCAAATTCCTTTGTATTTAAATGACAGCATTGCTCTTCTTGGTTCGGTAAAAATCTTTATGGGATGGCCGTTGTACTTATTTGCTGTTTGGTTGACTTATCAAATTGTGCAAACTGCCAGAGCAAAAATTAATTAATACTATTTACAGCAGAGCAAATCTCTAAGTATTGGTTGTTGAGCAGTTGTTGCAACTACCAACAATTCATCGCCTGCTTCCAAAGGATCATCTGGATGAGGAGTAATTACTTTTCTATCGCGCAAGATTGCCACTAAAGCTGTATCAATTGGCCATTCAACATCGCCAACTCTTTTGCCAACAACTGGTGAATCACTTGGCAAAGTCACTTCTAATAGATCTGAACCAGATTGACGAAGAGAGAACAATCTGACAAGTTCTCCAACAGTTACAGCTTCTTCAACTAGAGCTGTCATCATTTGTGGAGTTGATACTGCAAAGTCAACACCCCATGCTTCACCAAAGAGCCATTCATTCTTGGGATGATTTACTCGACCCACAATGCGAGGAACTCCGTATTCAGTTTTAGCAAGTAA
>Ga0208787_1000638_pt1 | contig 16451 bp, 14 predicted proteins | sample Wag4_2014_7_11_FD_187362 | JGI IMG/M metagenome (GOLD analysis project Ga0208787, IMG submission 187362) | Fresh water microbial communities from Ohio, USA - Utica-2 Time Series HT 2014_7_11 (SPAdes) (version 2) | ecosystem: Environmental > Aquatic > Freshwater > Water tank | place: USA: Ohio... | reverse complement strand
CCATTAACCATTAACCATTAACCATTAACCATTAACCATTAACCATTAACCATTAACCATTAACCATTAACCATTAACCATTAACCATTAAAAATTATGGCTAAGGCGGTTGCTGGTTGTCCAGCCTCAAGGTAGGTGGCGGCCAAACGATGAAGGGCCGCCGTTTTAGCTGGCTCTTCCAAAGAAAGAGCAGCCTTTACTTCCGGAAGTTGGGAGGCGGTTTCTATTTCGGGTGTAGTGGGTACTTTTTCCAGATTCCCTAGCCTTCCTAGCTGATTTCCGGTTAAAATGGTGCTTTTTTGGACTACTTCTGGTAATTGGTCGACTCCAATTCCTTTAGTGGTCAATGGTTTTGGGATTTCAAATAAAGCAGCTCCGCTTGCTCTACAGTACCAGTTGGCTCCCATTCGTGCCACAAGGTCTAGCTTTTGGGTATCTAGTTGACCCGCATCATTTAAGAAATTTTCTTGGATATGGATGAGCTGAACCTTTGCGATCACTAAGTTGCCTGCGCCGTGGCCATCTCCCAAAGGAATTACTTGCTCCACGGAACATTCTAAGGCAATAGGGGATTCGGCTACCCGGGGTGGGCGGATTTTTTGCGACGGCAGAGGTGTTAAACCTGCCTTAATAAATTCATTTATGCCTCTGTCGTATTCTGTACTGGAGAGCGACATTTGTTCCACCATTGGGAAATTAACGATATTAATTACTACTTCTGGGACCTCTAGAACATTTTCTAGGGTGTGTTTGGTGGTGCCGTTTGTTACTCTTCTTGCTGGGGAGAAAACTACTATTGGTGGATTGGCACTGAAGAGGTTAAAAAAGCTAAATGGACTCAGGTTGATTTCTCCTGCCGCATTGATGGTGCTTGCTAGGGCGATGGGTCTAGGTGCAACTGCACTTTGCAAGTACGCTTGAACTTGTTGAGTGCTTAGAGTGCTTGGATCTATGGTCATAAGAATTTAATTGCTGATAATTGTTCCTTCTACACTTCCAAAACCTACTCTGACGTCTCCTTTTTGAGCGAAGCCGCGCATGATTACCCGGTCGCCGTCGTTTAGGAAGGTTCTTGTGCTTCCATCTGCCATGGGGAGCGGTTTGGTACCCATCCAGGCAAGTTCTAGCATAGAGCCAAAGCTTCCCTCTTCTGGTCCACTAATGGTTCCAGAAGCCATGACGTCTCCGATGCGCACGTTGCACCCATTTATGGTATGGTGCGCCAGTTGTTGCAGCATATTCCAATACATAAATTTATAATTGGACTTGCTTACAACGGTTTCAACGCTCCCATCAGGTTGAATGCCCACTTCTAGCTCAATATCGTAGTTCCAATTCTCTTGAAATTTCAAATAAGAAAGTACCGCTGGCTCCTGTGTCGGTCCGGGTACTTTAAAGGGAGCTAAGGCCTCTAGGGTAACAATCCAGGGAGACATAGAGGAGCCGAAATTTTTCCCTAAAAAGGGGCCCAATGGGACGTATTCCCACTGTTGGATATCGCGTGCTGACCAGTCATTAAAAAGTGCAAGTCCAAAAATATACTCAGGCGCAGCACGGGTGGAAATGGGGCTGCCAAGTTGGCTTTCCTTTCCAATTACAAAGGCCATTTCTAGTTCGAAATCTAAGCGGGCACTGGGCTGAAAGATAGGCTGATCAGCCCCTTTCGGAAGTACCTGGCCACTTGGTCGACGGATAGGTGTCCCACTCACTACGACGGAAGAGGCACGTCCGTGGTATCCGACGGGAAGGTGCTTCCAATTGGGGAGTAAGGCATTTGCAGGGTCGCGAAACATTTTGCCTACGTTCGTGGCGTGCTCTATACTGGAATAGAAGTCGGTATAATCTCCGATCTCAATGGGTAGGTGCATAGTTGCCTCCGATTGGGAGACGAATACTTCGGGGGTATTTTTGATGAGAGATTGTTCGTCAGAAAGAAGTTGTTGGATTTTTAAACGGATAGCAGAAGTCGTTGGTTTCCCTAATGCGATGAACCTGTTTAGGCTCTTCTCTGCGAAAATACTGTGGTCTTGTACCCATTCATCCAACACGTTTTTTTGGGCTAACTCTTGCAAGTCTACAATTTGCTCACCTATCGCTACGCCTAAACGAGGGGAGCGATTTTGGGTTGAAAAAATCCCGAAAGGGAGGTTATAGATAGAAAAATCACTGTCTGCGGGTACCTTTACCCAAGTATTGATGGTGGTCATGTAGTGGATATCGTCAGGTAAAAAATGGAATGCAAAGTTAGAATAGTTCTGTCAGCTTGACAGAGATAATTGTCACGTTTGGCAAAAAGGAAGTTAGGGCTGTCGGGTAGTAGGCGTTATCGAATAGTAAACGTGGTTCTTCTGTTTTGCTGATGCTCTTCCTCTGTGCATTCTTTACACACACAAGCTATAGCTGGCTTTTGTTCCCCGTATCCTACGGCACTCAGTCGTTCATAGTTAATTCCTTGGCTAACCAAGTACTCTACGGCACTTTCTGCCCTTCGTTGCGAAAGGCCAAGGTTGTACTTGTCATTTCCCCTGCAGTCGGTGTGGCTGCCAAGTTCAATATTTATACTCGGGTTAAGTTGGAGCATATTGGCCAATTTATTCAGTGTTGGCATCGCGTCAGCTCGAATGGTCCATTGATCAAAATCGTAATAGATATTATCTAATACGATTTCTTGGTTTTGATAAATTTTATCCAAGACGATCTCCAGCTCAAAGTATTGGATTGGGTTTGTGGGGTCATTCGCGAGGCCTTTGGAGCTAAAACGAGCACTATTGGTAAGGTACCCGGCTCTGTTTGCGTTGAACCCGTAGTCCGTTTGGTCCATGGTCTCCAATCGGAAATAGCCATCAGGTCCCACCTGGACGGTTTTTTTACTGTTGGTTGTTTTTATTTCGATGGAAGCTCCTTCCAACGGTTTTCTTCCTACTACTTTTGAGTTGGGGTCGTTAGGTGTAGTGTAAATTTTTTCTAAAACGTAAACATCCAGAATGTTTTTGAAAAGAAGAGGGCTTGTGTCTTTGGGGAGAGCGGGTGGCCTTGGCAGTACTTTTTGTTCAAAATAGTAAATATCATCACCTCCTTTTCCCTCTTCAGAAATTCGATTGGACGTAAAATACCCAGCGCGAAGGGTGCTTCCTGGTAGGGTTGGAACGGCTTTCCCAGGTTCTTCAGGTAGAAGGATCAAGCCGAAGTCGTCGTACCCTGAGTTTATTGGGCTTTTAAGATTAATCGCGGGTGCCCAGGTCGATTTATCTAGTTTGTAGGATCTAAAAAGGTCAAGGCCTCCCATACCTGGGAGTCCGTCGGATGCAAAATATAAGGTGTCTGCATCAAAGTTTGGGAACAGTTCGTTTCCGCTAGAGTTCAAGTTGCGGGAAAGCACTTTGGGTTCTCCCCAGCCTGTTTCACTGTTGGGCTGTATCAAGACAGCATATAGATCATATCCACCCCAGCCGTTGGGGTCGTCACAAGCAAAATAGAGTACAGACCCGTCTGGGGATAGGCATGGATGAAGGTAGTTTTGTTGGTCGAGCTGGAAAGGAAGTTGCTCAGGTTCTGTCCAATAGCCATCGATTAGGGTAGATTTGAAGAGTTTACAATAGTAGTTGGGGCTTTTATCGGAAGGCGTGCTTCGAGCGAAGTAGAGTTCAGTTCCTGATTTATTGAAGCAAAGTGTTCCTTCGTTATTGGCAGAGTTGAGGCTGGCGGCAAATGCTTGTGGGCTTGCTCCGGTGGGTTCAACAATATACAAATCCATGAATTTATTGCCTGTCCACCCGTAGGTTAACTTACCATTGGACGCGTTTCGGTCGGAGGTAAAAACAAGACGCCCATCGGGTGCCCATACAGGTGCGTAGTCGTTGTGAGGGCTATTAAAGGGGACGAGTTGAAGGAGGTAGCCAGATTGCTCTGCCTTTGCAACCCAATCCTGAGCAATGGCACAGGTGGTTACCTCCTTTCGGTATTCGTAGGGGCTTCCAATCTCGATTCCAAGGTTTTTGAAGGCCTCTTGTGCCTCTTGATAACGTCCTGCTTGCTTTAAGGAATAGGCATATCCTCGGAGGGCCTCTGGGCCAAAGCTGTTTTGATAAGCGTTTTGGAACCAGGGAAGTGCTTTTTCGGGTTGCCCGATTCGCGAATAGGAGTCGCCTAGTCGGTACGCAATCCGTCCCTTTTCGAGTCTTGAGTTAGCGCGTTCATATTCTTTATGAAGGAAAGGGATGGCCGTTGCGTATTGTTTGAGCTCCCAAGCTGTTTTTCCATCTCTGATTGGCAGGGTGTAGGAACAGCTTTGATTCAAGACGAGCCAGGCTACAAAGAAAAGTAGTATCGGTGAATAATTTCTCATAGTTCATGAATGATTAAGTGGTGTTAGCGCGAAGAGGGTAAGGATTTTGGGATAAAATATACGATTTGAATGGTTGATTCTGAAAAAGTAACCCCAATAATCAATCAAAGCTGTTTCTTTGACGGTCGAAATGATGCGCATGGCCCACAACACCACTGATGGAGGGCGAATTTACGGTTTGTCAATCATATTTTCGCTGGTTTTCCTGACTGTCACCCTAGGGCAGTCGGATAATTCTTTGTTGTTGGACCCCGAGCGATTACATGATTCAGATGTTCTCGTATTCGATATCCAACAATTTAGAGGAAAGGTCGCTTCGGCAACCTTAGTAGAGGAGGACCCAGTTGATTTGCCGTTTACCACGTGGGTAATAACGGCTGAGGAGATTTCGTTGTACGGTTTTACCACTTTAGGGGATGTGTTAAGGGCTGCTCCTGGCATACGCGTTTCACAGCCAGGTAACGCAAGAGAGGGGGAGACCTTTATGGTGATGGGTTTAGTGGGGAACCAGTATATGAAAGTACTTTTAAACGGTGTTCCAATCAAGCCGGGAATGAGCCTTGGGATGCCAATTGCGGCGCAGTTGCCTATCCGACAAGCGGAGCGGATTGAGTTGGTGTATGGGGGTGCAGGAGGATTTCTATTTGGAAATGAAGCTTGTGCCGGGGTGGTGAATATCATCATAAAGGAGAGCGAGCGGCCTGTATATACGCAAGCGGATTTGGTTTTTGGAAGTTTAGGACATAATAGCTTGGATGTAACCTTGGGGGGCAAGCTATTTAAGGGCAAAAATATCGGTAAATTTAGTTTATACGGAAGTAGCACGGTCCGTGCGAACAGCGATGTGTTTTGGAATACCTCGGTGCTACGTCCAAATGATTATGTACCGCTCGGTTTTCAAGTAGCAGATTTAGCCGCTTTTTCCAATATACAATTGGATGCAGGAGGTGCTTTGCCCCGTTTTGCTCCTGCTCAGCAGGAGAGCAGGATCTTTGGTGCTCAGGTAGAATGGAGGGGCTTCCGGTTCCAATTTCATCGAATGAATCGGTCGGAGGCAGCGTTTTTGGGTTATAGTCCATTGGCGGTGTCTCATACGGCACTTGGAAATAGTTACCGTGACCTGATCGAGGCCTATTCATTGGAGTATTCCAGAAGGGCAGAGCGGAGTCAGTTTTTAGCTAGAATAAATGCTTCCACTTATGAGGTAGAAAATACAAGTTCTGTCCGCTATGGTTTTGATCGCTGGAGGCAGTTCCGCTATTGGGCCTCCAGGGCGGATACGTTGACGGGTGCGGCTAGCCGTCTGTTCCATCAAAAGGAGGATAGCCTGTACGCCTCTGGTCAGCGATTTATGGTGGCTAGGGGGGTAGATGTGCGATTGGACGTTCGGTTTCGGCAAAAAATAGGGGCTCGGTTGTATTGGGATGGTGGAGCGTTGATTGGGGTCTCTGCAGGGAATCCTCTCAGTAGTTATTATTCAGCTCCGCCAGATGTAGGCAATAACCCTGGCCCTACTCCTTTTCCTACAGACCTACGGGTGAATGTATCTACACAGCTTTACAGTGGGTTAGATTGGCAGGGTAAGCGCTTCAGGTGGAATGTAGGAATAGCGGCAAGTCCATTAGTAATGAGTGGGTTGTCATTTGCAGAGGAGCGATTTCTTGTTGGATATGCACCTCGAGTGGCGATAGGATATCGGATAGACAGTGTACAGCACGTTTATGTCAATTATGCGCGCAGCTTCAAAGCATTTCATGTAGCGCAAGCAGCGCTTAGTTATACGTATGATGTTACGCAGCAGGTATTTTTTTCTGGTGCAGCATTTGATCAGCAGTTAGAACAATTTGAGAGCGTTTTCGTTGGATATCGTTTTGGAAGATCGGAGTTAGTAGGTTTTGGTCAAAGAAGTGTTAATCTGATTCGAGACGGGTATTTGTTGAACGGAGAAAATAACTTTTATAAGGGTGGATATCAGTACGCCAATGGAACCAGTCAATTGCTTTGGGGCGCTCAGTTACGGCTTGTGTTTGAAAAGAACCTAAAGATAGAGCTGGGTAAGGATAAGAAAGAGCAGCAGGTGCTATGGAGGGCTGCTTATTTTCTTCAATGGACGAAAGGCAAGGAATATTTTGGTTATGGTCTTTTGTCGACGGAAGAAATTCGCAATTTCCCTACTTGGATGTCGCAAGGTGTATTTTCAGGAAAAGCGGGGCGTATCCAGTTGGCTTTAATGATGAACCATCAGGGTTCCACCATGAGCCAGGGGGTGCCATTTGCTGCAAGTTGGAAACGAGAGGGCCTGATTAGAAGGATCCCAACGTATAGTACTTGGGATATTCAGGCTCGTTTTTTTGTGAACAAGCATTTTTTACTGTACGCCAGTGTACATAATTTGTTTAATCAGGCTGCTTATGGTTTGGATCTTAGTGGCGGGCCTGAAGATCAGGTATTACCTTTGCTGCAAGGCAGGTTATGGAGATTTGGTGTAAATTATAACATGAACTAGATACAGTTAATGCAAATAGAACCTTTATCGTTATTTATACCCAAAGAATTGCCAGAGGGAACAATCAGTTCCTTTTTTGAGGCGGCGAAATATGAGATCCGCCAGAACATGGATGGCGGAGCGTATTTTACTCCGGTGGAAAATGCATTGTATATTTATCGGATTTCAACCCAGCACTCCAGTCATTTAGGGGTGATTGCTTTAAATGATGTGTCGGATTTTTGGGCAGGAAAGATTAAAAAGCATGAAAAGACCCTGACCAGAAGGGAGCAAGAGTATGTAGACTTGTTACAGGATTGGCAGGCTGTGATAAAGCCGGTGCTACTGACCTATCCAGCTAATCGTACTATTACTGATTGGTTAACCCGGTTCTCGGCAAATCATACCCCAATTGTTGACTTGGCTGTAGATGGGGAGGAGCGGCATCAGCTATGGGCCGTGGTGGAGCCAGCAGAACTGGACAGGCTTCAATCTTTTTTCAAGGAGTTGGTAGACAGTGTTTATATTGCGGATGGCCATCATCGGACCACCACCATTGCAAATATGTCAAAAAAGCCGAAAGAAGCCTGTGGTGGATTGAATTTTAGTAAACTCTTTTGCGCTTATTTTTCGGAAGATCAATTAGCTATATTAGGGTATCATCGGCTACTGACGCTATCGGAGGGAATGACCACGGCGCAGTTAATGGGCGAAATGCACCAATGGTTTGAAATTGAGCCTTTGTCTAGCCCTCGTTTGCCAAGAGGGAAACGAGAACTGGTTGTCTTAACAAGTGTCGGGCAATTTTGCTTACGCCCTAAAGTGGATGTTGATCGCACCTTTTTAGACGCTAGCCTCTTGAATGAGTTTGTTTTCTCTAGGATTTTGGGGATGGAGGATATCCGTTCAGCGTCCGGGATTCGGTATGTGGAAGGTTCGATATCGCTTCAAGCTCTTAGTGAGCTAGTATCGGATGCAGGCCAAGTATTATTTTTATTATATCCTGTCTCGTTTGATGATTTGTTTTATTTGAGCGACCAGGGTTTGGATTTGCCACCCAAAAGTACTTGGTTTGAGCCGAGGATTAAAAGTGGACTGGCGGTACATAGCTTAGTCGATTTAAAAAGTTAATAAAGAGCGCGTCATGAGTCATTTTTCAGCATTAAACTTGCCGAATATAGTAACACTTTCCAATCTTTTTTGTGGGTGTTGTGCTATATTGTATTTGTTTCAGGGAGATCCAGCCACTGCAGCGAGCTTTACGTTTGCCTCTTTTCTTCTTGATTATGGGGACGGTATGGCCGCCCGTGCGTTAAAGATTCAATCTGAATTAGGGAAGCAGCTAGATTCACTGGCCGACGTTGTTAGTTTTGGAGTTGTTCCGGGCTCAATGTTGTACTTATTGCTTGCAAACACCAATTACGAAGGCGGGATGGTGCCTTTGGTGACCTGGGCGATGCCAGCGTTTATAGTGTCTGCTTTTTCAGGACTCCGCTTGGGTTTGTTTAATCTAGATAAGCGACAGACCACCTATTTTCTTGGCTTGAGCACGCCAGCTACCACTGTTTTTGTGATGGGCGTAACATTAGCTGCCTACGAAAATCGATTAGGGTTTGGGGATTGGTTGTTGCAAAATAAATGGTTGATTTACGCACTTATTCCCATACTTTCGATCCTATTAATCAGTGAGGTTCCAATGTTTGGCCTCAAACTTAGGAAGAAAGGATGGGCGAGCAACTGGCCATTGGTGCTGGTGTTGAGTCACTTCGTGGGTAGTTACCTTCTATTTGGTCCTCTCGCGCTTAGCTTGACAGTAATATTGTACACGGTTCTTTCCGTATTATTACGGTGGAAGGTACTGGAGGATTAGGATAGGAATGCACAAGTAATACAGGATTATAATTAAAGTGGTAATTCGCTTCCTTTAGTACTTTTTTTAGGCTCTTTAGGTGTCTTGCAGCCATAAAGATACGTTTTATTATTTTTTTACAAAATAATAATATTATTTCTTATATTACAAGGTGGTGGACTTCCCTAGCTACTACTAGTGACTTTCTTGCGGGTCTGTTTTCTTTCTTTTCCCAAAAAATTTTGGGTGCACCACAAGGAGGCCAAACGATTCGCCATCTTCTTTGGTTGTTTTGGCATGATGGGCACCGTGGGCACGTAAAATGGCCCTTGAGTAGAGGCTATCCAATTGCCTGAACCAGCTAAACCTCTGGTGGATATAAACGTCGTGAATGAGAAAGTAGGTCAGGCCGTACAATGAAATGCCCACCCCGATAAAAAACACCCAGAAAAATTGGTCTGCTTTTATGCTCCCAAACATGTAGCAGAAAGCAGATGGAATGGCAAAAACCAAGAAAAAACGGTCGTTTTTTTCAAAAAAACCATGCTTTAAATGCTTAGGCTGGTGGTGGTCTTCATGCCAGCTCCAGAGCAATCCATGCATCAAATATTTGTGAGTAAACCAAGCCATAAACTCCATGCCAACGTAGGCGGCGAGAATAACGAGCGTGTAAAGGAGCATATTGAAAAGAATGGATAATTAATGAATTTTTGCTTGTACCGAGCTAAACAGGCCCTAAATTACAAGACAAGAAAGACAGATAAACAAGTATTTAATTAAATTGTTGAAGTATTATCCAAGGCATTTTTGTACGTTTCCAAACAGCGGGCTCTTGCAAAGGCGTGGTCAACGATTGGGGAAAGATAGCTGCTGCTCCCAAATTCGGGCACCCACTTTTTGATGTACTTGTATTCTGGATCAAATTTTTTGGTTTGCTCCAGGGGGTTGAATATTCTGAAATAAGGAGCAGCATCTGTTCCACAACCGGCAGCCCATTGCCATCCGCCAGAGTTGCTGGCGAGGTCAAAGTCCAGTAGTTTTTCTGCGAACCAAGCTTCTCCCCAGCGCCAATCAATCAAGAGGTGTTTGGTGAGAAAACTTGCAGCAATCATACGAACCCGGTTGTGCATGAAGCCAGTGGCGGCTAATTCGCGCATTCCTGCATCGACGATGGCGTAACCTGTTTTGCCTGCTTTCCAGGATTCAAATTCCTTTTTATCGTTTCGCCAGGGTATGGCATCGTACTTCGACTGGAATGGACTGTGGACAACTTTTGGGAAGTGCGCCAAAATCTGGCTGTAGAAATCCCTCCAGATCAATTCATTTAAAAACGTGCCATTAAGTTGTTGAGCTGCTCTTGCTTTTTCTCGAATACTGATGGTGCCGAACCGAAAATGAATACCAAGTCGCGACGTGCCATTAATCGAAGGGATATTCCGTGTTTTATCGTAGTTTTTTACAATAGATTGAGGGATGGTGGAGGGAGGAAATGGGATGGAGCTAGGTTTAAATCCCAAGTCGTGGAGTGAAGGAATGGGGAATGGTGGATGTTGCGAGAACCCATTGAAATACGCTTCGGTGGGATAAGGTGCGAAAAAGCTGGACATCAGGGTGTCCCCCACTTGGACTTGTTGGCTATTTAACTTTGCTAACCACTTTTTGCTGTAAGGAGTGAATACGGTGTAGGGAGTACCATTATCCTTAAGTATTTCGTCTTTTTCAAAGATGACATGGTCTTTGAACGTATGAAATTGGATTTCTTTTTTCTGTAATAGTTCGGCTACAGCCTGGTCGCGACCTAAAGCGTAAGGCTCATAGTCGCGATTGGTGTAAACAGTTGCAATGGGGTAAGTTTGTAGGAGTTCTTCCCACACCTGAACAGGGCGGCCAATTTTTATTATAAGGGAACTTCCGAGGGAGCCTAGTTGTGTGTGCAGATGCGTAATTTGGTCATGAATAAATTGAACCCTAGCCTCTTCCCGATTAAGGAGGTCATCCAGAATATCCGTGTCGAAAATGAATAGTGGGAGTACCGGATGCGTTCCTTTGAGCGCGTGGTAAAGACCAGCGTTGTCGTGCAGGCGCAGGTCTCTACGAAACCAGAAAATAGCTATAGGCGTGTTCATGACCTTCTTAAACATCAAATAGCCGTCGTCGGTTTGAATTTTAGCAAAAAACAGGTATAAAATACACTCATTTTTACTATCTAAAAATGTATCTTTGCGACTGTTTTAAAAAGAGCATTCAAATTTTTTTGTTAAAAACTTGATTATCAATCAATTGTAATAAAATGGCTTTAATCGGTACGATTCGAAAAAACGGGTGGATCCTTATTGCGACCATGGTCTTGGCCCTTGGTGGATTCATTTTAATGGACGTAGTTTCCAACAGCCAGCGCTATCAAGCGGCTGATGCTAACTCATTAGGTGTTGTTAACGGCAGAGAGATTCGCAGCGACGAATTTGAACAGTATAAGGCAGCGATTTATGCTAACTCTACGGGAAATGACTATCAAGTGCGCGCTCAAGTGTGGAACTATTTTGTGGAGGATGCAATTGTTCGGGAGCAAGCGGAACCGCTGGGACTTGGGGTTTCTAAGGAGGAATTGAAAGAGCTACAATTTGGAACGGCACTTAGCCCAGTCATTACCGATCGTTTCCGTGGAAGCAATGGTATGGTTGATATGAATACATTAGGCCAGATTAAGTCTGCGATCGAAAGTGGGCAGCTGGCAGAGGAGCAATACAAGGAGTTTCGCACACGTTGGATGTTCCAAGAAAAGGAAGTTCAGAAACAGCGTTTGCAGGACAAAATGTCTAATTTAGTTGTGAAGGGCTTGTACGCTCCCAACTGGTTAGCGGAAGCGGTATTTGCAGAGAACAATCAGCGGATTGATTTCTTGTATGTTCGCATTCCTTACGACAAGGTGCCCGACAGTGATATCAAAGTTACAGACGAGGACTATGCTGCTTATTTGAAGGAAAATCCACGTCTTTATGATCAGTTGGAGGAGACCCGCGTGGTTAGCTACCTCAATTTTGAAGTTGCTGCTACTTCAGCGGATTCAATGGTATCGTATGACCGCTTGATGAAATTGGTGTCTGGTTTGAAGGGCAAGGATGATTCTGTTTTTGTTGTAAACAACGATGGAATCTATGATATCAATTACAGAAGTAAAGAAGAATTGCCAGCTAACTACGCGGCAATGATCATGGCGACCCCAGTTGATTCTGTGGTAGGTCCTTATCAAGATGGTGGATCTTATACCATTGCCAAAGTATTGGCTAAGAAGGTGCTTCCAGATTCTGTGAAGGCACGTCATATTTTACTTCAAGGCGCTACACCAGAAAATCAGTTAAAGATTGATAGCTTGAAGAAGGAGATTGAATCGGGTCGTGCTGCGTTTGATGCAGTGGCACGTGCGGTGAGTCAAGATCCAGGATCTGGATCAAAGGGTGGTGATCTCGGTTACTTTACAAATGGTACCATGGTTCCGGAGTTCAACAATGTTTGTTTTAACACTGGTGAACAAGGGAAATTGTATACGGTTGCAACCCAGTTTGGCTGGCACTTAATTGAGATTACTGGTAAAAAGTTTATCACTAATCAAGCTTCTGTGCGCTTGGCAACGTTGAGTGAAGCTATTCGTCCATCTGCTGCGACTCAGCAGGCAGCCAAAGATAAAGCCCTTGAGTTGGTTCAATCGGTTAAGAACCTTACCGAGTTGGAATCAAAAGTTACCTCAGAAAATAAAGCACTGGAACTTTCACAAGCCTTGAAAGCATCCGATTTTAATGTTGGTTTGCTGGGTGCGGGCAAAGATGCTAGGGACATTGTGAAATGGGCATTCGATGCAGATACAGATGCTGGAGATGTGTCAAAGCAAGTATTTGCGATTGTAGATCCAAATGGCGGGTACTATGACGCTCGTTATGTGGTAGCAGCGCTTCGCTCTATTGCTCCTAAGGGCGCTACAACTGTTGCTTCCTTGAAAGCGAATCCACAAGTAGAGGTAGAGATCAAGGCACGTAAAAAGGCAGATATCATTAAGTCCAAACTTCAAGGAACATCTGATCTTGCTGCTGCCGCAGCTGCTTTCCAGGTAGCTGTAGACACATCTATTGGTGCTACATTCCTACAGACAGCTCTTCCGAAGGGTGGTCCTGAGCCTCGCGTAATTGGAACAGTTTTCTCCCTTGCAAAAGGCGCGGTGAGTAAGCCAGTCGCTGGTAAAACAGGTGTATATATGGTTCAAATGGCAAGTGGTTTGCCAGAGGTGAATTTACCACCAGATATGACAATGTTCCGCCGTCAGGCTGTTTCTGTTGCACAGTCTTATGTTCGCTCTGGCTTAATGCCTGCGATGAAGAAAGCGGCCGATATGACAGATAATCGTCACTTGTTCTTCTAGTTGATAGAAAACTTTATAGCAAACGCGCAGTCAGGTACTACTTGGCTGCGCGTTTTTTTTTGTCAAATTTCGGACACGCTACGCTTTTGAATATGATTGTTTTATAGCTCCGATGGAAAGGGACTAAATTTTTCTGTAAAATATAAACACAAAATGTTTTTAAATAAAAAACAAATAGTTTTATATTTGCATTGAAATACGAGGGTGTTTTGTGTTTCATATAAAAAGCTCCCTCTGTTTCGAAATTAAGTTCAACAATTAAGTACATCGAGTATGGTTACGTTCCTTTCAAAACATTGGTTTTATGTTGGCTTGACACTGCTTGGTTTGATTTATTTTCGTAAAGAGGTGCAACAGCAAATTCAACAAATAGCTACCGCTACCGATTCACCGAGGGTGGATCAAAAGGGCACGATGGAGGCGACAGAGTTAGGGATTTCTAGTAGCGCTACTACTATGGTTAGTATTTTTCCAGAGGTGAGTATAGAAACGGAGCGTGCGTTTTTGAAACGGTTTTCGAAGGTGGCACAAGCGGAACAGCAGAAGTACGGGATACCAGCCTCTGTTTTTCTAGCATTAGCCTATGTGAATAGCTTTGCAGGCCAGCGTGCCCTTTCACGGACTCAGCACAATTATTATGCATTGCCTTGCGGAGCAGGCTGGGCAGGTAAAAAAGTAGAAATTGGCACGTATTGTTATAGAACGTACGAAACTGCCTGGGAAAGTTTTAGGAATGCTAGTTCTAGCTTATCCGCCACACGATGGGCTCAGGCACTGATCCAAGGAAATGGAGGCTCCGTGGAGTGGATACGGGCAATTGTTGAGAATGGGTATTCGGATGTTCGGGAGGCAGATCGATTAATGGGATCTGTAATAAAGCGGTATCAACTGGAAGAGCTAGATGAGCAAGAGGTCCCATAAGCTTAGTTGAATCACCCACCTCCTATTAGGTGGATCATCCAACTAAGCAATTGGTATCTAATTTAACGCCAGGTGGTTTTTTTTGCGATGTCGTCCCTTTTACCGGGGAGCTCAGGAGCATTGTGCCAGCCGATATAAAACAGGCCCATGCAGCGCTGTCCTTCTGTTAGCTCAAGGAATTCGGATGCTTCTAATGCCGCTTTTGGAGTACTCCAGTAGCAACCGAGTCCAAGTTCGGTACAGGTGAGCCACATGTTTTGAACGGCCATGGCGACTGCAGCTATTTCTTCGAATTCGGGGACTCGTGCCTCCATGTCTCGCTGTAAAATAATGGCGATGACGGCACCAGATTTGACGCAACCTTCCAAGGCTTTATCGTACTTGGAGGGGGCAAAAAGTGTGGGAGGAGTATGGTTCTTGTAATAAGTTGCAAGGTAATGCCCCAATTCATAGCGACCTTCTGGGCTATGAAATACTTGGAAGCGCCAAGGCTCAGTCAGGCGGTGGGTAGGTGCCCAATTGGCATTTTCTACCAGCTGTTCTAATATTTCCCGATCGATCGGTCGATTGGGATCATAGCTGGAAGGGAAAATGGATCTTCTGTTTTTGATTAAGTCGTTGATCAAGGTAAATTAGTGGATTTTATCTTCTAGAGTAGTTGGGTGATTCCCTAGTAATAATAATATTGTGGGGGTGACTTTCATTCATCCCTGCATTGGTTATTTGTACGAACTGTGCATTTTCTTGGAGTGCAGAAATGGTATTAGCTCCGCAGTAGCCCATACCGGCACGAAGGCCTCCAATATATTGTATCATCACTTCTTGTAAAGTGCCTTTGTAAGGCACACGTCCTTCAATACCCTCTGGGACGAGCTTTTTTACATCGTCTTCCACATCCTGGAAGTAACGATCTTTAGAACCCTTTTCCATCGCAGCCAAACTCCCCATACCCCGATAGGTTTTAAACTTACGGCCATCAAAAATAATGGTTTCTCCAGGAGCTTCTTCTACGCCAGCGAAAAGAGAACCAGCCATAATCGTATTGGCTCCAGCAGCTAGTGCCTTTACTATATCACCTGTGTAGCGAATACCTCCATCACCAACTATCGGAACGCCGGTTCCTTTAAGGGCCTCATAGGCATTATTAATGGCGGATAATTGCGCTACCCCAACTCCTGCTACGATTCGGGTGGTACAAATACTTCCAGGGCCTACACCCACTTTAACACCATCTGCGCCCGCTTTGGCGAGGGCAAGGGCACCTTCTCCTGTTGCTACATTCCCTCCCACCACTTGGAGCTGGGGGAAATGGTGTTTTACAGTTGTAACGGCATCGAGGACCCCTTTTGAATGGCCATGGGCTGTATCGATACAAATGACATCTACCCCTACATTTACGAGCATTTGAACCCTTTCCAGCAAATCGTGGGTGACGCCTACGGCAGCTCCGACAACCAATCTGCCAAGAGAATCTTTGCAGGCATTGGGGAAATTGACCCCTTTCATAATGTCTTTATAGGTAATCAATCCAACTAAATGGTATTGGTCATCCACAACAGGCAGCTTCTCAATTTTGTGTTGTTGCAGGATATCCCTTGCTTGATCAAGCGTTGTTCCTTTTGCTGTCGTGACGAGGTTGCGTTTCGTCATGATATCCTTTACCTTTCTGGCTGGGTTCGCTTCGAAACGAAGATCTCGATTAGTTAAAATTCCAACGAGCTTACCAGTTTTATTAGTTATCGGAATTCCTCCAATACTGTGTAGGCGCATTAGAGATCGGGCCTCTTCAACACTTGACTCTGGGGTAAGGGTGATAGGGTCAATAATCATACCTGCCTCTGACCGCTTAACAGCGCGTACGTGTTCGGCCTGCCGCTCGATAGTCATATTTTTATGAATAATCCCAATACCACCTTGCCGAGCGATGGCAATTGCCAACTCCTTTTCCGTTACGGTATCCATAGCGGCAGAGACAATCGGGGCATTGAGTTGAATACCCTTGGTAAATTGAGTAGAAATGGCTACTTCTCTTGGAAGTACTTCGCTATAAGCGGGAACGAGCAGGACGTCGTCAAATGTGAGGGAGTAGCCGAGAAACTTAGGCTTCGAGTTGCTAGGATGCTTTTCCATGCGCAAATGTACGACGAACTATTTTTTTGTCCAATAGTTAATTCTTCTCAGACGTTGGATTCTGTTTAAGGGAAGTGTACACGCCTGCAGCTAGCATTAGCGCAATGACAGAGAGTGAAGCCCAGACCGGAATATGAATATGTAACGGGATTAAGATCATTTTTATACCGATGAACGATAAAATCGCAATTAAGCTATACTTAAGGTGCTCAAAACGATCCATGAAATCGCTCAATACAAAGTAAAGTGATCGTAGACCCAAAATGGCAAAAACATTAGAGGTAAAAACAAGGAATGGATCTGTTGTGAT
>Ga0208787_1000636_pt1 | contig 16483 bp, 19 predicted proteins | sample Wag4_2014_7_11_FD_187362 | JGI IMG/M metagenome (GOLD analysis project Ga0208787, IMG submission 187362) | Fresh water microbial communities from Ohio, USA - Utica-2 Time Series HT 2014_7_11 (SPAdes) (version 2) | ecosystem: Environmental > Aquatic > Freshwater > Water tank | place: USA: Ohio... | reverse complement strand
TAGGAAATTCATACAATCAGCATTTAGGATCAGGAATTATACAAGCAAAAAAACCTAAACTAATTATTGATTGATGATAACAATATACTTCGTAAGAAACGGCTCTAAGATTAGAGTTGAGGTACCTATTGGCCGTACAGTAATGGAAGCGGCTAAGTATTTTAGTTCAGTTTCTATACCAGAAATACCAGGTGATTGTGGTGGCAGCTGTGCTTGTGCTACTTGTCATATCTATGTTGATGAAAAATGGATAGATAAATTGCCTAAGATAAACGATAATATGGCAGAATTAGAATTGTTAGAATATGAAAAAGGATATAAAAAAGATATTAGTAGATTAGGTTGTCAAATTTATTTAAGTAAAGAACTTGACGGATTGACTTTACATTTAAAAAATGATGATACTAAAACCATTGAATAAGTACACAGCAGCTGAATTTGTATCAACAAGACATTATTCAGCAGTAATGCCTAAACTTACAAAACACTATCTTGGTTGTTTTTTAAGTGATGAACTAGTAGGTGTAATTACCTTTGGTTGGGGAACAAGACCTAAACATACCATACAAAAGTTATTTCCACAATTAGATACAAAAGATTATTTTGAAATAGGTAAGATGTGTATGGACGATAAGATGCCTAGAAATTCAGAATCACAATTACTTTCATTATCTATTAAATGGCTAAAAGAAAATACAAAGATTAAATATCTTTTTACTTGGGCTGACGGTCTAGTTGGTAAACCGGGTTATGTATATCAATCTGCTAATTTTTTATATGGTGGATTTTCTATAACAGATACTTATGTTACTGAACAAGGAGAAAAGGTACACCCTAGAACTATGCAAGGTCATATACCAAATACTAAAAATAGAAAATATGGAATGAGACCAAATCCACAACAGTTAATAGAATTAAAATTAAGCCGTGTAAAAGGTAAACAGTTTAGATACATTTACCCTATGACCAAAAAAGACCGAAAGTTTTTAAAAAAATCAACAGTACAATGGTTGTTAAATTATCCTAAAGATAAAGATTTGATTTGGTATATAAAAAAACCTGGTGAAACAGAATATACAGAAACAAATAAGATGCCATTTGACTTATCTAAAGAAATGGTATATAATAAAAAAAATGTTAATATGTATAAAAGTGAAAGTAATTTAAGTGAATTTCTATAAATCAGTAATTGAATATAAAGGCAAACTCTTAGTAAGAGGAGTTTTAAATGGTAAAGAATATAAAGAACGTTTAAATTATAAACCAACATTATATTCATTATCACAAAAAGCAAGTCAGTACAAAACTTTACAAGGGTCTGCATTAACACCTATTACATTTAATTCTATATCAGAAGCTAGAGACTTTAGAAGAAATGTTGCGACAGAAAATTCTCCCATCTTTGGAATGGAAAAATATCAATACCAGTATATTTCTGATACTCAAAGAGGAGAAGTTGAATGGTTAAAAGAATATATTAAAATATTTACATTAGATATAGAAACTTCTTGCGAAAATGGTTTTCCTGATGTAGAAAATCCTATAGAAGAAATACTTTGTATAACAGTTAAAAATCAAAACAACAAACAAATAATAACTTGGGGTGTAAATGATTATAAGACAGATAGAACAGACGTTACTTATATAAGATGTAATTCTGAAAAAGAATTAATAAGACAGTTTATGGAGTTTTGGTTAAAAAATTATCCTGATGTTATAACAGGTTGGAATACTAAATTTTTTGACTTACCGTATTTAATTAATCGTATTAGAAATTTAACAGGAGACAAAGTCATTAATAAATTGTCGCCTTGGAATTTAATTGAAAGAGAACAAATAGTTGTAAGAGGTAGACCTCAAACAATATACAATCTTTTTGGTATTACTATGTTAGACTATTTAGATTTGTATAAAAAATTTATACCAACTAAACAAGAGAGCTATAGATTAAATTATATTGGTAAAGTAGAATTAGGTGAAACCAAAGACGATAATCCCTATGATACTTTTAAAGATTGGTACACAAAAGATTTTCAATCCTTTGTTGATTATAATATACAAGACGTTGAAATCGTTGACAAGTTAGAAGATAAGTTAGGTCTTATTGAATTAGTTTTAACTATGGCGTATGATGCAAAAGTAAATTACAATGATGTATTCAGTCAAGTTAGAATGTGGGATACTTTAATTTATAATTTTTTAAGAGAAGATAATATAATTGTACCACCTAAAGAAGAAAATGTTAAAGAAGAAAAATATGAAGGTGCTTACGTAAAAGAACCACTACCTGGTTTACATAAATGGATAGTATCATTCGATATCAATTCACTATATCCACATTTGATTATGCAATACAATATATCACCTGAAAAGATTGTAGGTATGAAACCAGCAAACATTAGTGTTAATAATTTGATTTATAAAAAATCAGAATTGGGTTATTTAAAAACACAAGGAGTTTGTGTGACACCTAATGGTGCAATGTTTAAAACAGATAATGCTGGATTTTTACCTAGACTATTAGATAAGATGTATCAAGACCGAGTTTTTTATAGAGAAAAAATGATGGCAGCAAAACAAGAATATCAAAAAACAAAAGATAATAAATTGTTAAGATTGATTTCACGTTTTCATAATATACAATGGTCTAAAAAAATTGCATTAAATAGTGCATATGGTGCCATAGGTAATGAGTACTTTAGATATTATGACGTAAGACAAGCAACGGCAATAACAACTGCTGGTCAATTTGTAATTAGATTTATTGAAACAAGAATAAATGAATACTTAAATAAAATATTACAAACAGAAAATCAAATCGATTATGTTGTTGCTTCTGATACAGATTCAATATATCTTACATTAGGTAAACTAGTAGATAAAGTTTGTAAAGATAAAGATGATAAACAAGTATTAATATTTTTAGATAAAGTAGTAAGTACTAGACTTGAACCATTTATAGAAAAATGTTTTATAGAACTTGCTGAATATACCAATGCATTTAAACAACGTATGGTAATGAAAAGAGAAGTAATTGCTAACAAAGGTTTATGGACTACTAAAAAAAGATATATGTTAAATGTACTTGATGAAGAAGGTATTACATATGACGAACCTAAGATTAAAATTATGGGTATTGAAGCTGTAAGATCATCTACCCCAGAAGTTTGTCGTGGTAAAATTAAAGACGCAATTAAAATTATAATGAATAAAGATGAAGATACATTAATATCTTTTGTATCTAAATTTAAAGGTGAATTTTCAACATACGAAGCAGAATTAGTATCCTTTCCAAGGTCTTGTAATAATCTTGCTAAATATGGACATGCTGCTAATATTTTTATTAAAGGAACCCCCATACACGTTAAAGGCGCATTGATTTATAATCACTATTTAAGAATGATGAAACTTACAAACAAATATCCTTTAATACAAGAAGGAGATAAGATTAAATTTTTATTATTAAAAGAACCCAATCCTTTCAAATTTAATGTAGTAAGTTATCTAACAAAGCTACCAAAAGAATTTAAATTACAACAGTATATTGATTATGATTTACAATTTGAAAAAACTTTTTTAGATCCTATCAGTTTTATAATAAACCCCATAGGTTGGAAGTATGAAAAACAATCATCACTAGAAAGTTTTTTTGTATAATGAACTGGTTATTATATACATTACCAAAAAATAAAAGATTTCATTATCTTATTTGTTTATGGTTATCTTTAGTACTTGTGCCATCATTATTTGATAATAAACTTACTGTTACACAATCTTTTTTTAATTTTATATGTTATGACATTTTATATTATTACCTATTAGTAAAAGGACACTTTGATAGATGATACCATTTCCCAATAAAAAATATAAAGTAATATATGCTGATCCACCTTGGTACTTTAAATCATATAGTAATAAAGGTGAAGGAAGAAATGCGACACAACATTATGATTGTATGAAAATTGAAGATATTAAAAATCTACCAGTCAAAGATATATCAGAAAACGATTCAACTTTATTGATGTGGGTAACAGATCCTTTTTTAAAAATGTCCTTTGAAGTTATTGAATCTTGGGGGTTTAAATATAAAACTGTCGCATTTACTTGGGTAAAAACAAATAAAAAAAGTGCAGGATATTTTAAAGGGTTGGGTTATTGGACAAGAGCCAATCCAGAAATGTGTTTGTTAGCAACTAAAGGTAAACCAAAAAGAATATCAAATGGTGTAGATCAATTAGTGGTATCTAAATTAAGAGAACATTCAAAAAAACCAGATGAAGTTTATGAACGTATTGAAAAATTATTAGAAGGTCCTTATATAGAATTGTTTGCTCGTAATAAAAAAGATAATTGGTCTAGTTGGGGAAATCAAGTATAATTAGTTTATTGACATTATTTAAAAACTATGATAGAATGAATATTATTATATTATGAAATACGAAAAGTATTATTTAAAAGACGTTTTAGCAGGTGAGAAGAAAGAACTGTTTACGGTAGTATCCACCTTTGCAGGTGGTGGTGGTTCATCAACAGGTTATCGTTTAGCTGGTGCAAAAATACTTGCAGTAAATGAATTTGTAGAAGAAGCAAGAAAAACATATTTAGAAAATTATCCTAATACTATTATTATACCTGATGATATAAAAAAATTAACAGGTAAAGATTTTTTAGATAAACTTAATTTAAAACCGGGTCAATTAGATATCCTAGATGGATCGCCACCGTGTTCTGCATTTAGTATGGCAGGTTCGGTATCTCACGGTAAAGGTAATACACACGAAGATGCATTTGGTAAAACAAAACAGTATTCTGATATTAAAGGTGTAACCAATGTAGAAGATTTATTTTTTGAATTTTTAAGAATAGCAAACGATATTAAACCTAAAGTCATTATAGGAGAAAATGTTGCAGGATTAACTATGGGTAAAGCAAAAGAATATTTCCATAAGATACAAGCAACATTTGAAAGTATAGGTTATCACGTTTCAGCTAAAGTATTATCTGCTCATAATTTTAATGTACCTCAATCCAGAGAACGTACATTTTTTATAGCATTAAGAGAAGATGTAGCAGACAAAATAGGTTATTCGTTTTTAAATATATCTTCAATTTTTCCAAAAGAAAATGATACGTTTGTATCTCTAGGTGAAGCAATAGATGATATTGAAAACGATAAAGAAGAAATAGAGTACTTGACAAAAGCATTAGGACCTGATAAAACTGTAGGTAAGACTTTGGCTAAGATGCCTAAAAATCCTGACAAAGTATTAACTGGTATGGACTATCACGATAAGGGACATCATTTTAATTTAAAACGCACAAGTAGAAAACTTCCTTGTCCTACTATAACTGCTTTAGGTAACTTAGCAGGTATCGCTGGAGTTTGTCATTACAGTGAAGATAGAAAGTTTACAATAAAAGAACTAAAAAGAATTATGTCTTTACCAGAAGATTTTATATTAACAGGAGAACATAAGAAACAATCTGAACGTATAGGTAGAATGGTTCCACCACTAATGATGAAAGCATTAGCTGAATCAGTTTATAATAATGTTTTAAAACCGTACAAGGAGAAATATAATGACTAAGTTTACATTTGCAACATCAGAAGAAGGTTTTGATAATCACATAGAAACGTCTGTAAGAGGTTATACTAATTTATGGGGTGATGTTTTATCTATGTCAAAGTATTTTGTAGAAGATAATACTAATATTGTAGATTTGGGTTGTTCAACAGGTAAGCTATTAAAGTCTATGATAGAACAAAATAAAGAACATATACCCAATGCAAAGTATATAGGTATAGAAATAGAAGAAGATTTTTTTAGTAACTATGATAATGATGAGAAATTATATAATACATTAAAATATTATAAAGGTGACGTAAGAAAGTTTAATTTTCAAAATTGTAGTTTGGTAACATCTATATTTACATTACAATTTATGCCACCAAAAGATAGAGAGAATACAATCAATAGGATATATCAAGGATTAAATCACGGTGGCGCATTTATCTTTTCTGAAAAAACTTTTAGTTGCGATCCTCAAGTGCAAGATATGATGACCTTTATGTACTATGATTATAAAAGAAAAAATTTTTCTGAGAAAGAAATACTAGATAAAGAAGTACAATTAAGGCATATGATGAAACCTAATACTAAAACAGAAATATTTGATATGTGTCATAAGGCAGGATTTAAGACTCACGTCTTTTGGCAGAACTTTAATTTTGTAGGAATTGTTGCTATAAAGAAATAATTTTATATAAATAAACTTATATATATTGATTTGAGGTGAAAAATAAATTTTAAAATTTTTAGAGAGATGGAACAAAACAAACCGTTAATACACAAACATTTAATTATTAGAGCCGAAGTGAAAAACCCACCTAAGAACGAAGAACAACTTAAAAACTGGTTAACAGATTTTATAACTTTTATTGATATGAAAGTTTTAATGGGACCTTATGTTAAGTACTGTGATAAAGTAGGTAATCGTGGTATTACAGGTGTAGCTGTTATTGAAACAAGCCATATAGCAATGCACGTATGGGACGAAACAGATCCCGGGACTATGCAGTTTGACGTTTATAGCTGCTCAGAATTTGACCCTTATAAGATAGCAGATAAACTACAAGCTGATTTTGATGTAGTAAAACTAGACTATAAGTTCCTTAATAGAGAAACTGAATTGAAACCTATAAGGTTAAAAAAAGATACAATGAAAAACGTGGAAACCCATAAGCATGCAAATAGTAATAATCAACAGACTCAACAACCCACCCTATTTAATATCTCCTAACTTCCATCCAAAAGAACTTGACAGTTTAAAGGAAATGTTATATAATGAGAATATCAAATACGTATTAATATCTAGTGAAAAGGAGAACTTAGAATATGAGCAATTTTTTAAAAGACATAATTAAAGATGTAGGCAATGAATATGCAACACTTGTAAGTGACGGTGTTGATAGTGCTGACGTAACAAATTTTATAGACACAGGTTCGTATTCTTTTAACGCATTATTATCAGGTAGTATATATGGAGGTCTTCCAGGAAATAAAATTACTGCAATCGCAGGTGAAGCCGCAACAGGTAAAACATTTTTCGCTTTAGGTATTTGTAAAAACTTTTTAGATAAAGATAAAGAAGCAGGTGTAATTTATTTCGAATCAGAAAGTGCCATTTCAAAAGAGATGATTGTTAGTAGAGGTGTAGATGCAACAAGAATGGTAATAGTACCAGTTGCAACAGTACAAGAATTTAGAAATCAATCAATAAAAATTTTAGACAAATACTTAGAACAACCAGAAGATAAAAGAAAACCTTTAATGCTAGTATTAGATAGTTTAGGTATGTTATCTACTACAAAAGAAATGGAAGATACGGCTGAAGGAAAAGAAACAAGAGATATGACAAGATCACAAATTGTCAAATCAACATTTAGAGTTTTAACATTGAAACTTGGCAGGGCAAAAGTTCCAATGATAATGACCAACCACACATATGACGTAATTGGTTCTATGTACCCACAAAAAGAAATGGGTGGTGGTTCTGGTCTTAAATACGCTGCCTCATCAATCATCTATCTTGGTAAACGCAAAGAAAAAGATGGCGACAATCAAGTGATTGGTAATATTATCCACTGTAAAAACTACAAGTCAAGGTTAACAAAAGAAAATGCGCAAATAGATGTAAGACTAACATACAAAGATGGTTTAGACCGTTATTATGGTTTGTTAGAAATTGCAGAAGAAGCTGGCATATTCAAAAAAGTATCTACAAGATACGAGTTACCTGATGGCACTAAAGTGTTTGGTAAATCTATTAATGATGAACCTGAAAAGTATTTTACAAAGGAAATATTAAAACAGATAGATGAAACAACAAAGAAAAAGTTCCTTTACGGAAGCGAATAGATATACTTTTGTTCAAAAAGACGGAGACGATTTTACCTGTATTAAACTTACAGATAAAAAGTACGACGGTGTCATATATAGATATGATGACGTAGGATTTGCTAAAGAAGAAAATGCTGATGGCAAATTACCTATGAGATTTAAATATGATATCTTTAAAAACCCAAACAAAATAGATGTTGACAATCAGGAATTTATAGATTATATTGGTGATATACTAATAGAACTATTAGAGAAACAATTGACAGATGGAAAAATTGAATTTAAATAATGAACGAATAGAGATTACAGTATTACGTAATTTCATATTCAATGAAGCATTTACTAGAAAGGCCTTACCTTTCTGTAAAGAAGATTACTTTACTAATCGTAATGAACGATTATTGTTTAGAGAAATAGATATATTCGTAAACAAATATAAAAACATACCTACAAAAGAAGCTCTTGTTATAGAACTAGGTCAAAGAAAAGATATAAATGAAGATGAATTTAAATCAGTAAAAGATTTACTAGATACAATATCAAATGAAAGTGTAGACCTACAATGGTTACTAGATACTACAGAAAAGTTTTGTAAAGACCGTGCAGTACATAATGCAGTATTAACAGGCATTAAAATACTAGATAAAAAAGATCCTAAACTTACACCAGAAGCAATACCTGGTATTCTTGCAGATGCATTGGCCGTTTCTTTTGATAATCATATTGGTCACGATTATATAGAAGATGCAACAAGACGATTTGACTTTTATCATACTAAAGAAAAGAAATATCAATTTGATTTGACATACTTAAATCGTATTACAAAAGGTGGGGTACCTCCTAAGACTTTAAACATTGCTCTTGCAGGTACGGGTGTAGGTAAATCTTTGTTTATGTGTCACTGTGCTTCTAGTTTTCTAACACAAGGTCTAAACGTATTATATATTACAATGGAAATGGCAGAAGAACGTATCGCAGAACGTATTGACGCCAATCTTTTAGATGTAACTATGGACGATTTACATAGTATGCCTAGACAATTGTATGATGACAAGATTGAAAAAATTAGAAACAAGACTGCTGGTAAACTAATTATAAAAGAATATCCAACAGCATCAGCACACGCTGGTCACTTTAGAGCATTACTCAATGAACTTGCTTTAAAGAAATCATTTAGACCTAATGTTATCTTTATTGATTATCTAAATATATGTTCAAGCAGTAGATTTAAAGGTGGTAATATTTCTTCGTACTTCTTCATTAAGGCAATAGCCGAAGAACTACGAGGTCTTGCAGTTGAGTTTAATTTACCAATCTTCAGTGCAACACAAACAACAAGAACAGGTTTTGTAAGCACAGATATTGGTTTAGAAGATACTTCTGAATCGTTTGGTCTTCCAGCAACTGCTGACTTTATGTTTGCTTTAATATCTAATGAAGAACTTGAAGCACTAGGTCAAATGAAAATTAAACAATTAAAGAATCGTTATAACGATCCATCTATCAATCGTTCTTTTATTGTGGGTGTAGATAGAGCTAAGATGAGATTGTATGACGTATCTAACAATGCACAGAACATTGTAGATAGTAACCAAAAAGAAATACCAATGAAAACAAGTTACGATAAGTTTTCGGATTTTAAAATATGAAAAAACAAAAAGTAAGATTTCATAGAAACGATAGGAGACCTGGTCACCTAGGCGAACAATTGTCATATGAAAAAAAGATGATTAAGAACAAAGGTGACATCTATTGGCAGGCAGTTGAACAACCAACAGGTACAATTGTTAGACAATCTTTTTTTGAAGAAGATATATCTGAATTGGTAGACTTTCAAAATGCTAATCGTCAATGGCATCCTAATGGTGGTATACCTAAATTTCTTTGTGATAATATTAAATAGTCATCTATAAATATATAAATGGCCGACAAAACAGCATTACAAGAAAGCTCTCAAGCATTATTTTGTTCAATAGCAGATCAATTAGGAACAATAGAATCAAACAAAGTATTAGATATTAAAAAATTTAATACATACGAAGATTTTAAATTAAAATATAATAAAATAATATCTTCCGCACATTCCAGAATTTCTACGCCTGCAGTTTCTTTAAAAGAAATAGATGATTTTTTAAGTAAAAATAAACCTTGGTATATATCCTCAGTAAATATTGCTGTTGCACTAGTCAATCAAATATCATTTATAGATAATGATTTTAAAATTAAAGCACCTGGATATCAAAACATTTTTTACTTTAGAGGTGATAGTGAGATAATGGGTACTATTTCTTCTATATTTAAAATTGCAAATAAAGCTCCTATAACAATTAAAAATCAACTTAAATTTGGAGATATTAATAAATGGAATCCAGCAGATATATATTTTGCAAGTGATAAAGCCAAAAGTGAACTTAAAAAAGAATTAAACAAAGCAGAGTCAAATCAATCTTCATATAATTTTATAAACTTAAATAGTATAACAAATTCTTTAATAGATTCAGGAGATTTATTACCACTATCTTTAAAGTTAGCACCAGGAACAGTTAAAATAGAAAGAATAAATTTTGATAAAAAAAAAGAACTAGAAGCAATTGAAGATATAAAAATTGTAAGTGTAAATGATTGGAAACCATATAAGATAGTTAAATATCCTGCAAAAGGAGAAACAAGAGACATAACAGTTAATTTATCTAATGGAGGTAAAATAAAAATGAGACACGATCCATCAACTCCTTCTTATAAAATAGAAGCTGTTATAGATAAAGCTTCTAGAGGAGGTTCTATAGGTAGTATGAAAATGTTTTGCGAATTAATGTCTTTTGTAGATAAATCAACATCAGAAAAATTATTAAAAGCATTTAATATAGCAGAACAAGAGTTTAAAAAAGAAATTATAATTTTAAAAAATAAAAAATATGAATACGATATATTTGATTATAAAAGAGCACAACTAAGTGCAATGACTATAACTAACGCAGTCAATCCCATATTAAAGAATTGGTATAATCAAAAGAATGAAAAAACAACACAGTTTTGTAAATTAGTATACCTGTACACTACAGCCAGAACACAACTGTCTGGTAAGTTTGTACTTGCAAAATAATGTATGTATAAATAGTATTAAGTGATATAGTGTATGGATAGTTTGATTTTATTTATGGGAAATATGAGAGGAATATGTTTAGTTTTAAAGGATTCGTTACTAAAGGTACTAATACACATTTAGAACACTTAGAAGATTCTATTATAGATAGAGGTTCAAAAGGCGGTAAAGATGCCGTTAACTTTCTAAAGTCAATCAAAAAAATGCTGACAGGTCATACAGGTGGCCGATTAAACGTAACAGTAAAATGGGACGGTGCGCCTGCTGTTATCTGTGGCATTAATCCCGAGAACGGAAAATTCTTTGTTGGTACGAAATCAGTATTCAATGTAACTCCAAAAGTCAATTACTCTACAGGTGATATAATGAAAAATCACGATGGAGTTTTAGCACAAAAATTAATAGTATGTTTAAGAGAATTATCTAAACTAGGTATTACAGGAATTCTACAAGGAGATTTATTATTTACTCCTGGCGATGTAAAAACAGTTAATATAGACGAACAAGATTATCTTACATTTACACCAAATACAATTACATATGCAGTACCAGTAAATAGTGATTTAGGTAGAAGAATATCTAAAGCTAGAATTGGTATAGTATTTCATACAGTATATCACGGAAGCAATTTAAAAAATTTAAAAGGAGGCTTTGGTTCTATAAAAGGATTTCCAAAATTAGCATCAGTGTTTGTTACAGACGCCACTTATAAAGACGCTTCAGGTTCAGCAACATTTAGTAAAACAGAACAAGTACAATTTGATAGTATTCTTTCTATGGCTGAAGGTTCATTACAAAAAGCACAACCAGTTCTAAACGACTTCAACACATCTGATCCTTTAGCTGTAGGATATAAACTAAAATCATTCTTTAATTTTTATATACGTAATTCGCAAGGAGATATGGCTAGAGTAAAAGAATTAGTAGAATCATTTAGATCATATTATTCAAATATGTTACAACAAGAAGTTGATGCAGTATCTAAAGAAGAAACAAAAAATAAATACAGAACAATAAGAGATAATGGTTTAAATTTTATAGATAAAAACAAAAATGGAATTTATTATACAATCGCAAGTTGGATATCATTACAAAGAGCAAAAAACTTTTTAATACGTAAGTTAAATCAAATACAATCAATAGGGCATTTTATGAGAACACCTGATGGATATAGAGTTACAAATCCAGAAGGATATGTTGCTGTTGATAGAGTAAGAGGGGCAGTTAAACTTGTAGATAGATTAGAATTTAGTCGTGCTAATTTTAATGTAGCACGTGATTGGGTAAAAGGATAATATGAAAACATTTAAACAATTTATAAATGAAGCTGCTGTAGATGCAAAAGGATATAAAAGTTCTACAGGAGGTCTAACACAAAAAGGTAGAGATTACTTTAATCGTAAAGATGGTAGTAATCTAAAAGCACCTGTAACAAAAAAACCATCAGAATTAAAAAAAGGTAGTAAAGCATATAATAGACGTAAGTCATTTTGTGCTCGTATGTCTGGTAATCCAGGCCCAATGAAAGACGATAAAGGAAGACCGACTCGTAAGGCATTGGCATTAAGAAAGTGGAATTGCTAAATGGCAGTAGGATATTTAACAGAACAATCTATACAAATTGCAAGAGGTCTTGTAAAAGGCGCCTCTGGTTTACATAAATTTGGTGCTGTACCTGCTATGTCACAAAGTGCAACAGGCACAATTTGGGATATAAATGATACAGTTTATCCTTGGTCATCATTTTCAAGCGCAAGTGTATTAACAGCACAGACCGTTAATGCAAGTGATAACGGTAAAGTATTAACACTTGAAGGTTTAGATAGTAACTATAATTTCATAACAGATACTATTACTTTATCAAATACTGTTACAAGTGCAACAACAAAAACATTTTTAAGAGTGTTTAGAGGTTACATTAGCACAGGCGCTAATAATGTTGGAGCAATAGAGGTAAGAATTTCATCAACACCAGTTTTATATATTAATGTGGGGTTAGCTCAAACATTAATGTGTATATACACTGTACCCGCTGGTAAAACTTTATATTTAACAAAAGGAGTTTGTTCTGCTCAATCAGGTGCTGATGGCACTGGTAACTTTTTTGTTAGATTTTTTGGCCAAAGTGCATTTAGAATACAACATACTTTTGAAGTTTCAGGCTCAGGCGGAGAGTATGAATATAATTTTTCAACACCATTTGGTATACCTGAAAAGTCTGACATAGATGTTAGATTAACAACAAGAAGTAATAACGGCCGTTATACAGCTGCCTTTGATGGTATTTTATTTGATACTCCAAGAACAATGCAGGTAGATTAATGAAATCATACGAACAAATACTTTCAGAAGGCTTATATGACCCTAATATATTTAAGGCTTTCTTTTTAGCTGGAGGGCCAGGTTCAGGCAAATCTTTTGTTGCAAGAAATGTATTTACAGGTACAGGATTAAAATTAGTTAATTCAGATATAGTATTGGAAAACAGTTTAAGAAAAGCAGGTCTATCTTTATCTATGCCTGATGAAGAACAATATTTTAGAGATATATTAAGAACAAGAGCAAAGGCAATTGTAGATAACCAAATAGATTTATATGTAAAAGGCCGATTAGGTTTAGTTATAGATGCCACAGGTAGAGATTACAATATTATCAGTCGCCAGTTTAGTGCGTTACAATTATTAGGTTACGATTGTTATATGGTATTTGTAAACACAAGTTTAGAAGTTGCATTAGAAAGAAATGCTAAAAGAGAAAGAGTTGTACCAGAATATATTACTAAAAATTCTTGGCAATCAGTTCAAAATAATATAGGTAGATTTCAAAACCTTTTTGGTTTAACAAACTTTGTTGTAGTAGATAATAGTAAATCAGAACAAGAATTAGTTACAATAACAATGAATAAAGTAAATGCAGTTGTAAGAAGATTTTTAACTACACCTATCAAAAGTTATATTGCAAAAAGATGGATGGCAAAAGAAAGAATGGCAAGAAGAAAAGATGTTTAGATTAATTAAAGAAGCAGTAATAGATATACCTAGACGTACTTACGCTAAAGGTGTATTTGATAATGCTGATACAGATAATCCAAAATTAAAACAAGGTGTATTAGATATTATAAACAACCAAATTAAACAATTTAATGATATACGACCTGTATTAAAATATAGTTTAGTAGGTTCAATACTTACAAAAAATTATAGAGATGATGCCGATTTAGATGTAAATGTTTTATTTGATGTACCATTACCTGATAGAGATGTAATAAGAAAAGAATTAGCTAAATCATTAAGAAATATAAATGGCGCTTTGGTACCAGGAACTAAACACCCAATTAACTATTATATCATTACAGATCCAAATGTAAAAGAAACAAACGATAAGATGGCAGATGCTGTATTTGATATTAAGAACAATACATTTATAAGAAAAGCAAAAGAATTTAAGTTTGATGCAAAACGTTATGCCGCTGATTTTGAAAAAAGAGTTAAAGAGATTGATGTAGTTCAAGGCGAACTAAAACGAGACCTTATAGACTATAAAGAATTAAAAGAATTAAATCCAGATGACATATTAAATTTACAAGAATTAATAAATGAAAAGTTAGATGAAATAGAAAATGGTATTAAACAATTAGTTGATATTGGTAACACAGTATTAAAAGATAGAGCTGATGCTTTTGCTACTGATATGACACCAGAAGAAATAAAAACATTTGGTAGAAAAAATCAATTACCTAAAAATGTTGTATATAAGATGTTAGAGAAATATCATTACTTAACTTTCTATAAAGAATTAAAAGATATATTAGAAGATGGACAAGTAACAGATGCAGAAATACAATCTATACAAACAGAAGATAAAGAAGATGATAGAGTAATGATGTACAAATTAACAGGTAGAGCAATGAAAGCTATGCCTGGTTCTATTATACAAAAAGAAATTATAAAACAATTGAATGTTTATAGAAAAAAATTAGGCATGGAACCAATAACAATGCACGGTGATAAACCTATAACAGAAGGAGTAAATAAATCTTTCGCATTTACTTTTGGTAGATTTAATCCACCAACAATAGGCCACGAGAAACTTATAAGAACAGTTGCAAGTCAAGGTTCAGATTATAAAATCTTTATAAGTAGATCACAAGACGCAGTTAAAAATCCATTATCACCATCAGACAAATTAAAATGGATGCAAATGATATTTAAAAATTATGCTAGTCACATATTAGTAATGCCAACAAATATGGTATTAGAATTAGCAACAAAAATTTATAGTATGGGTTACACATCAATAACTATGGTTGTAGGAAGTGATAGAGTAGGAGAATTTAAATCTATATTAAACAAATATAATGATGAAAAAAATAGACACGGATATTATAATTTTAAAAAGATTGATGTAGTATCTGCTGGCGAAAGAGATCCAGATGAAGAAGGCGTAACTGGAATGAGTGCAAGTAAATTAAGAGACTATGCAAAAAGAGGAGATTTAAAAAATTTCAAAAGAGGAGTTCCAGGTAATTTATCTGAAAAACAAAAGAACGAATTATTTTTTGATGTAAGAAAAGGTATGGGATTATCAGTTAGTTTAGCTTCTAATTTCGAACCACAAGAAAATAAAATAAAAACGTTACAAGAATTTGAAGCTAAACAAGTAAGAGATTTATACATTAGAGAAGTAATATTTAATATTGGAGAACAAGTGAATAACACCAAATTAAATATAATTGGAAAAGTAATAAGACGAGGAACAAATTATATTGTATTAGAAGATACGAATAATAGTTTACACAAATCTTGGATTTGGGATTGTATACCAGTTTCAGCTAATAAAGAAGTTGCAGTAAGAGAATATAACTTAGACGTAGATTACGGATTTAAAGCCGTTTCAGAAATCAAAGAAGAACCTAAACTAATACAAGAAAAAAAGAAAAAAATGTTTGGTGAATTAAAAAAGGAATTAATTAAAATGACTGATACTAAAAAAGAAGCATATGATATAGGCCACGATTATGCTCAACACACATCTAAAACAACACCTGGCGAACCGGGTTATGACCCTAATTATAAAGGTACATCTTATAAACCAAGTAAACCTGATGATAATTTAAAACAAATAACTACCCAGGATATAGAAGAATGGGCTAATTCAAATGCTACAATAGATAAATATAGAGAAAGGTACGGCGATAATTATAAGTCTAAAATAGACGAAGTTAAAGGTAAGATGTTATCTTTCAAAGATTACGCTAAGAAATAATATGAGTTTTATAAAAGAATCAAAAAAAGCGTACAGCCAAGTAAAAGAAAATCACATTGCAATTGCTATGGGTAATATGTTAGATGATGAAGGCAGTATGATATTAAATCAATTACAAGAATTAGAACGAGGTATTGAAATGCTTCGTGCTTACGTTGGTAACGACTATGAAAAACAATTACCAGCTTGGGTTCAATCTAAAGTTACTTTAGCA
>Ga0208787_1000632_pt1 | contig 16512 bp, 14 predicted proteins | sample Wag4_2014_7_11_FD_187362 | JGI IMG/M metagenome (GOLD analysis project Ga0208787, IMG submission 187362) | Fresh water microbial communities from Ohio, USA - Utica-2 Time Series HT 2014_7_11 (SPAdes) (version 2) | ecosystem: Environmental > Aquatic > Freshwater > Water tank | place: USA: Ohio... | reverse complement strand
GCGATGAAAAGAAGGTTGATCGCGTGGTCATGATTTGGTGCGCAAGTACCGAAATCTTCATCGAGCCAGGACCACAGCACCAGAACCTCGAAGCATTTGAAAAGGCAATCGATGCCAACGACCCAATGATTGCACCAAGCATGTTGTACGCCTATGCAGCAATTTTGGAAGGCGTTCCATTCGCTAACGGCGCACCGAACTTGGCAGTTGACACTCCGGTGTTGCGTCAGCTTGCCACCGAGCGCAAGGTTGCTATTTCGGGCAAAGACTTCAAAACGGGTCAGACCCTAATGAAGACTGTGCTTGCACCAATGTTGAAGGCTCGCGTTCTTGGTTTGTCGGGTTGGTACTCCACCAACATTCTTGGCAACCGTGATGGCGAAGTACTCGACGATCCAGACAACTTCAAGACCAAAGAAGAGTCGAAGTTGGGTGTGCTCGAAGATATCTTGCAGCCAAGCCTGTTCCCAGAGTTGTACGGCAACGTATTTCACTCGGTAAAGATCAACTACTACCCACCACGTGGTGACAACAAAGAAGGTTGGGACAACATCGACATCTTCGGATGGTTGGGTTACCCAATGCAGATCAAGGTCAACTTCTTGTGCCGCGACAGCATCCTTGCTGCCCCACTAGCGCTCGACCTGGTGTTGTTCATGGACTTGGCACAACGTGCTGGTCTTGGTGGCATTCAAGAGTGGTTGTCGTTCTATTACAAGAGCCCACAGGTTGCACCAGGACTTCACCCAGAGCACGACTTGTTCGTTCAGCTTGCAAAGTTGAAGAACACGTTGCGTTGGATGATGAACGAAGATCAGATCACGCACCTTGGACGCGAGTATTACGACGAGGCTTAGTCAACGCGCCGTAATAACTACGGCAGTTGTCGATGTTGTTGCAGTCGTCGTGTTCGTTGCCATTGGGCGACGCAATCACGACGAAGGCACCGCTCTTTCTGGCGTGCTCAGAGTTGCTGCGCCGTTCTTGATTGCACTTGGCGCTTCTTGGGTTGGATTGCGCACGTGGAACGAACCAATTACGCGCAGATCATGGGCAGCAACGTGGGCCATCACGGTGATCGTTGGACTGCTGTTACGACGCTTGGTGTTTGATCGCGGCATTGCCACGCCATTCATCATCGTTGCCACCATCACGCTTGGCGTGTTGTTTGCGCTTGGTCGCCTAATTTCGCGAAAGTTAACCGCGAAAACTAGCTAATGATGTTGGTGATGGCGCCAGTCTCGGCACCTTGCACCAACTTGGCATATTTGCCCAACACACCACTGGTGTAACGCGGAGGGTTTGGCTTCCAACCTTTGCGTCGGTTTGCAAGTTCGTCATCGCTGACCAACAGGTTCAAACTCTTGGTGTGCACGTCGATACGAATGCGATCGCCGTTCTTCACGAACGCAATTGGTCCACCGTCTGTTGCCTCTGGTGCAACGTGACCAATGCAGAACCCCCACGTGCCACCGCTAAAGCGACCGTCGGTAATCAGCGCGCAATCTGAGCCACGGCCAGCGCCTTTCAATGCGCCAGTAATGGCAAGCATTTCGCGCATTCCCGGGCCGCCCTTTGGTCCTTCGTAACGAATGACGATGACCGTGCCTGGTTGAATTTCGCCAGCAAGCACCGCAGCCATTGCGCCATCTTCACCGTCGAACACGCGAGCTTCGCCTTCAAACAACATTTGATCTTTGGTGAGACCGGCAACTTTGACAACTGAACCCTTTGGCGCAAGCGAGCCGATGAGAATGTTGATCCCGCCTTCAGCGTGAATTGGATCGGAAAGTGGATGCACCACATCACCATCTGGTGCTGGCGGATTAATTTCTGCCAAGTTCTCGGCCATTGTTTTTCCTGTGCACGTCATGACGTCGCCGTGCAACAAACCTGCATCAAGCAAATGCTTCAACACCACCGGCACGCCACCAATGCGGTCGATGTCGGTCATGTGATACTTGCCGCCAGGTTTCGTGTCGGCAATGTGTGGAACTTTTGCTGCAATGCGGTTGAAGTCGTCCAAGTCGATATCGACTTGCGCTTCGTTTGCAATTGCCAAAATGTGTAACACCGCATTGGTGCTTCCACCAAGTGCGTTCACCATGGCGATGGCATTTTCGAATGCCTTCTTCGTCATGATGTCGCGTGCGTAGATGCCCTTCATCGCAAGGTTCATCACCGCTGCGCCTGCGCGCTCTGCATCGCTTTCGCGACGCTTGTCAATTGCCGGTGGCGAAGCAGTGCCAGGAAGACTCATGCCCAGTGCTTCGGCGATTGAGCTCATGGTGTTGGCGGTAAACATTCCACCGCATGCGCCTTCACCCGGGCATGCTGCACGTTCGATTTCGCCAAGTTCTTCTTGCGACATAGTGCCTGCTGCACACGCGCCAATGGCTTCAAACACCGTGGTGATATCAATATTTTTGCCGTTGTGCACACCTGGCATTGTTGATCCGTTGTACACAAACACGCTTGGAAGGTTGAGACGCGCAGCAGCCATGAGCATTCCCGGAATGCTCTTGTCGCAACCTGCGAGACCAACGAAACCATCAAAGCGCTCTGCATGCACCACAGTTTCAACACTGTCGGTAATAACTTCGCGACTGACCAAACTTGCGCGCATACCTTCGTGGCCCATGCTTATTCCATCGCTCACGGTGATGGTGCCGAATTCAAGAGCTACTCCACCATTTGCACGAACGCCTTTTTTCGCGCTGTCGGCAAGACGACGCAACGATGCGTTGCATGGCGTTACTTCGTTCCACGATGACGCGATACCAATTTGTGGCTTCTGCCAGTCGTCGTCGGTTAGGCCAACTGCGCGCAACATTGCGCGCGCTGCTGCTTTTTGGTTTCCGTCGGTTACGTCGCGACTACGCGGCTTGACGTCTACTGGGGTTTCAGTTGGCTTTGTCATTAGCCCTAAGGCTACTTGCGCAACTTATGCGGCTGACTTCACTGGCTTTCGGTAGAAGTACAGCGTTGGCAACAGGAATGCGAAATAGGTGATGACCCGAATGTTTTCGGCTGCATAGTGCCAACCAAAGAAGCCCTTCATGAAGTCGTAGAACGTTCCCGACTGCCACAGTGATCCCTCTGCCATTTCCCAAGCCGGCTGAACGAGCCAACCGTTTTCCCAACCAATGAGTTCGCGGTATTCATGCACTGCTTTGCCCGCGAGCCCTGCTGCAAACATGATGAGCAGAACTGCAGTGACGTTGAAGAACTGCTTGAGATTGACTTTTCGACCACCAGCAAAAATCGCAACACCAAGAATGACCGCTGCGGCAAGACCAATGAGTCCTCCGAGTACAACAGATGCTCCCGATGCAGAACTGGTTTCGGCACTGAGCAAAAACAACACCGTTTCGAGGCCTTCTCGAACTACTGCAACAAATGCAATGGTGAACAATGCGGTCTTTGCCGATGCATCAACCTTGGCGCGCAATTCACTACTGAGATTGCTTGAGTTCTTGCGCATCCAGAAAATCATTTGTGTCAGCACTGCAGCAGCAGCGAGAGCAATCGTTCCTTCAACAGCCTGTTCAACTTTGCCGTTCAGGCCACTGACTGCAAGGTAAATCGCAGTTCCAGCAATCAAACATGCAACCACTGCTGATGCAGTTCCGAACCACACATAGCGAGCGTCTTGTTTGCGATCGGTCTTGCTGAGGTACGTAAGCAGAATGGCAACAATGAGGGAGGCTTCGAGGCCTTCGCGCAGGGTGATGAGGAAGCTTGAGGTCATGGCAAGATGTTAGGCATACCTAACAGATGATGCAACTTGAGAGATAAAAGGCTTATTTTGCACGGCGAGCCTGCAGGATAGCCGTGACTACTTTGCCATCTGCCTTGCCCTGAGACACCTTCATAATGGCGCCAACAAGAGCGCCCATGGCCTTTTCTTCACCGGCGCAATACTTCGCCCAGGCATCTGCTTGCTGTGCAATTGCTGTATCGACCATTGCTTCCACTGCGCTGGTGTCGAGTGCTTCAAAACCTTTCGCTGCTGCAAGAGCAACTGGGTCTCCTCCACCATTTGCCACCATTTCTGACAAAATCGTTTTTGCTTGCGTTGCAGTTATTTTTGCATCGCGTTCCATTTGTGTGAGCGTTGCAATGTCGCTTGCTGCAACTTTTGGAGTTGCACCTTCTTCTGCGAATGCTTGTTGCACGTACACCAATGCGCGCGCTGCGTCACCACCGGCTTGGGCAACGGCAGAAACATAATCATCTTGTCCGCGCTCAACAATGACGTACACCGATTCGCTTTCCTTGTTCGCGCCAGTAAGTGTTGCAAGTTGCGCGCGACGAGCGGCAGGCAACATTGGCAGCGATGCACGAATGCTTTCGATCCATTCCTGATCTGGGTCGAGCAACACGAGGTCGGGCTCTAGGAAATACCGGTAGTCGTCGGCATCTTCTTTTGTGCGCAACGTGTGTGTGCGACCTTCGCTGTCGTCCCAGTGACGCGTTTCCTGGCGAATAGTTCCGCCCGATTCCAACACATCAATTTGACGGCGAGCTTCGTAGTCAATTGCTTTGCCAACAGCGCGAATGGAGTTGACGTTCTTAATTTCACAGCGCGTTCCAAACTCTGCGCCAGGCTTGCGCACCGACACGTTCACGTCACAACGCATGGAACCCTCTTCCATCTTTGCATCGCTTGCACCAACAGCCAACAAAATTGAACGCAATTCGGCAACGTACTGACGAGCCTGATCGGAGTTACGAATGTCTGGACGCGAAACGATTTCAACGAGAGGAACACCAGCACGGTTGAAGTCGACAAGTGAATAGTCACTGCCATGAATACGGCCGCTGGTGCCACCGATGTGCGTTGACTTGCCCGTGTCCTCTTCTAAGTGGGCGCGTTCAATGCCAATGCGCACATCACCAGGCAGCATCATGAAACCGTCAATGTTGATTGGCTGGTCGTACTGACTAATTTGATATGCCTTCGGCATGTCTTGATAGAAGTAGTTCTTGCGGTGGAACGTGCTTGGTTGCACGGTGCAATTCAGCGCGAGACCCAAACGAATCGCCAATTCCACTGCGTGCTTGTTCAGCACTGGCAGCGCTCCGGGAAGACCCAGCGTTACTGGGTCGATGTTGGTGTTTGGCTCGTCACCGAAACGGTTTGGACTAGCCGAAAACAGCTTGGTTTTCGTATCCAACTCCACGTGTACTTCAAGACCAACGACCATTTCCCAACCGTTTGGCAAATCGGTGCTGTGTTGCGGTGCAGATGATGCGTTGCTCATGACGCACGCTCCAATTCGGCTGCAACACGGAACATGGTTTGCTCACCAAGTGCTGGCGCAAGCACCTGTACACCAACTGGCATGTTGTGTGCACCAGTTCCAAACGGAACGCTCATTGCAGCATGGCCAGCAAGGTTGGTTGGAATGGTGAAAATGTCGCACAGGTACATGGTGAGTGGATCACTTGTTTTGTCGCCAAGTGGGAACGCCACGGTTGGCGATGTTGGCGTAAGGATCACATCGCACTTTTCATACGCTGCTGCAAAGTCGTTAGCAATCAGGCGACGAACCTTCAACGCTTTGCCGTAATAGGCATCGAAATAGCCTGCCGACAGTGCGTACGTTCCAAGCATGATGCGGCGCTTTACTTCTGCACCAAACCCTGCCGCGCGAGTTGCTCCATACATCGAGTGCAAGTCACCAGTTTCAACACGCATTCCATAACGAACGCCGTCGTAACGAGCCAAGTTGCTGCTTGCTTCTGCAGGTGCAACTAGGTAGTACGCCGTGAGGCAATACGACAGCGATGGCAACGAAATGTCAACAATGGTTGCTCCTGCTGCTTGCAATGCAACGTATGCGGCATCCATTCGCGCAAGTACTTCTGGTTCACAACCGTCTGGCATGTCGGCGAGGCGACCAATGCGCATGCCCTTCACGCCTTGGCCAAGCACACTGGTGAGCGAAGGCATTGGCTGTGGCAATGAAGTGGAATCGAGCGGGTCGTGGCCGCCAATGACTTCCATCATCAGTGCAGCATCGGCAACGGTGTGCGTGAAGGGACCGACTTGGTCGAGGCTGCTGGCAAACGCAACGATTCCTTGACGGCTGACAAGACCATACGTTGGCTTCACACCAACAAGACCACACAGCGATGCTGGTTGACGAATACTTCCGCCTGTATCGGAACCCAAACTTGCCGCGGCAAAACCTGCAGCAACTGCAGCTGCACTTCCACCACTTGAGCCACCAGGAACACGCGATGTGTCGAGTGGGTTCTTCGTTGGACCAAATGCCGAGTTCTCGGTGCTTGATCCCATTGCAAATTCGTCGAGGTTGGTTTTGCCAACCATGACTACACCTGCTTGTTGCAACCGTGTCACCACTGTTGCGTCGTACGGCGGCTTCCAACCTTCAAGAATTTTTGACGAACATGTGGTTTCAATTCCACGCGTGCACATGTTGTCTTTCAACGCAACTGGAACACCGGCAAGTGCGCCAACTGGTTTGCCGGCTTTGATGTCGGCATCAACTTGCTGCGCGGTTGCACGAGCTTGCTCGGTTGTTACCAAGTTAAAGGCGTTAATTTCACCTTCACGCTCAGTAATGCGTGCAAGGTGTTGCTCTAACACGTCAACAGCAGAAGTTTTGCCTGATGCAATATCTTTGGCAATGTCAACAACGGTGGCGAACTGCTTCGTCATTATTGTTCACCCAAACCCAGCGATGGCGGTACACGGAAACGACCGTCTTCTGCAGCAGGCGCAGCATCCAACACTTCGTCGCGGTCAAGACCCGCAACGACAACGTCTTCACGGAACACGTTCTTCAGCGGAAACGGTTGAGCAAGCGGCTCAACATTGCTGAGGTCCAGTTTGTCAATATCAGCAAAGTGGTCGAGCATGCCCGAAAGCTGGCTGGTCATCAGTGCCAACTCGGCATCACTTAATTGCAGGCTGGACAGCTTGGCAACCTTGGCCACTACTTCTGAGGTGATTCGTGCTGGGCTCGAACCTGACGACGGGGTGCTCACAACCCGTAATGCTATTGGCTAAGCAGGCGAATCAGATTTAGCGCGCCTCGGCAATACCAACATGCTCACTGACACAACAAACACTACGAGAGACACCCACTGGTTGAGGCGGAGTCCACCAGCCGAATGCGCCGGGTCGATACGTAGGCCTTCAATGAAGAAGCGGAACACGGTGTACCCCGCTGTGTAATACAGAAACAAATAGCCGGGACGCTTCTCTACTTTGTCTAACAGCAACAACAATCCACATAGCGCTAGACACGCGAGTGATTCATACAAAAATGTTGGATGAAACAATGTGCCAACCGGATAGCCAGCTTGTTTGGTGCGGAAATCAGAAACTTCCAACGCCCACGGCAACGTTGTTGGTTTGCCAAACAGTTCCTGATTAAACCAGTTACCCCATCGACCGATGCTCTGTGCAAGTGGTAACGCCGGCGCAACACAAGTCAGTAACACCGCAGTGGAAATTCCACGTCTGCGACCTTGCCAAATTCCCACGACAACACCCAAGAAAATGCCGCCCCAAATTCCAAGACCACCTTTCCAAATTTGGAAGATGCGTTCTGGATGATCGCTAAACAATTGCCAGTCGGTAATCACGTGATACAGGCGCCCGCCAATCACTCCAGCAGGCACTGCCCACAATGCGATAGCACTGACGTCTTCACGAGTGCCGGCACCACGCTTTTCTAAACGTCGACCGGTAAGCCACACCGCAGCCACAACGCCAAGCGCGATCATTGCGCCGTACGCATTGAGATTTAATGGACCGAGTTCAAGCACTCCGCTACTCGGACTTGGAAGAGATGCAAACAGATTCACTTAGGCAGTCACTCGCTTAGCGAACTCGAGAGCTTTTGCATTTACGGTTTCCTTTTCAACATCTTGTGTCGCAACATGAAAGCTTCGTTCAAGAGTTACTCGTTCGATACTTCCTGCGTACTTACTTACCAGGAAATCGCTTTCTTTTGGTTTCACCACATGATCGTTCGTCGCTGTGAACAACAGCAATGGAACTTTGATCAATCCGTACTTCTTTGACAATGGCTTCAAACCGTCTGCAAACAATGAAACTGCAGCAGCAAGTGGAGTTGCGTCATAGGAACTTTCCTTCACAGCTGGGTCTGAAATATCACTACCAATTGCTGGCAACGATTTCTTTCCTGTTTTTACTGCAAGTCGAGCGCCGGCAAGTTTTGATGCAGATGATTTAGTCGTTGGATTGATGCACACAATTCCTGATAAATCTGAATGGCGCGATGCAAGCCACAGAGTGATTGCACCACCCATTGATAAGCCAACGACAACAATTTTGGAACAACGCTTGCGCAGTTCGCTCAACGCCTGTTCTGCATCACCAGTCCAGTCGGCCCAGCGCGTGTCCATCATTTCAGCAACATCTGTTCCGTGTCCCGCCAATCGTGGCAATTCAACATGAAAACCTGCTGCAGCGAATACTTCAGCGATCTCACGCATTGACGATGGGTTGCCCGTGAAACCGTGGACAACGAGTGCGCCAACACTGCCTGATCCCACGTGTGACCACGCTTCTGCACCTGGAATAACCGCATACGACATACCTATCCCCCTTGTGCTGACGACGATAGTTCACACGGTGGTTGAATGAACTGGTGACTTCGTCCAAACGCAGCGTTGAATACTCCGCTGTTACCGCATTTGCGCCAGTTCTGGCCCTGTTTCCCGTGTGGTTGGCGGCAGTTGGATTGTTATGGATTCCATGCAGTTGGTTGTTTGGTGTTCCATTCATACATTTCGCAATTGGTGAACTTCTCTTCGGGATTGTGCTGTTCTCGCGACCCGTGCAACGACTGTTATTTGTGCGACTTCTTGGCGCACGCCAACCAACAAAAATTGAACGCGCTCACCTAGAGCCGGCGTGGAAAGTTGTAGAACAACAAGTGGGAATTCGCCCTGGAAGATTCGTTCTTTCCGTTGCAGACGTTGACGACATCAACGCGTTTGCATGTGGTGGACACTTGTTGGTGGTGTCAGCATTTTCAATTGAACACCTCACCGAAGACGAACTCACTGGAGTATTGGCGCATGAACTCAGTCATCATCTGGGTGGACACACCATTGCACTCACTATTGCTCAATGGATGAGCATGCCAATTCTTGGACTCGCGCAACTTGGAATTCGAGTTCGCGATATTGGTCTTCGCATTTCAAAGCGACTTGAAGGGGAATATCCAACGTTCAAACTTGTTGGCTGGATCATCAACATTGTTCTCACTTCACTCTCACGCGTATTGCTCATCGGGTTTTTGTTGGCGCAATCCCTCGGTGAAATCGTTGGGCGAAATGCAGAGTTTCAGGCAGACCGCCGCGCATACGCAATGGGTTTTGGTCGCGAATTGCGTTATGCGCTTGCGCGCGTCATTCATCGCACCCCAGCAAGTGAGCCGACACGGTTCTTATCTCGCGTGCTGTTGTCACACCCGCCCGCAATTGACCGCGTGGCTCGGCTTGACGCAATGCTCAACAGGTAGCGTTACGAACGATGTCGGCCACTAGTTCCCCTACCGCGTTTTTGCAGGTTGCAACCGGCAAACCCGCCGAACACACGCCCGTGTGGTTCATGCGTCAAGCAGGACGAAGCCTCCCTGAATACCGCGCAGTGCGCGGCGAAGGCAGCATTCTTGACGCCATTAAGCAACCACGTTTGGCCGCAGACATCACGTTGCAGCCAGTTGCTCGATATGGCGTTGATGCCGCAGTGTTATACAGCGACATTGTGGTTCCTGCTCATGCTGTTGGGTTCGGTATTGATGTTGCACCAGGCACTGGCCCCGTTGCAGAGCGCCCATTTCGCACAGTTGCCGACTTGCAGCGACTTCGTCCGCTCGACCCCGAAGCCGACACACCATATGTATTAGAAACCGTGCGCATGCTTGCGGCCGAATTGAAAGTGCCGCTCCTTGCATTTGCTGGTGCACCATTTACCGTTGGTAGCTACCTCGTTGAAGGTAAGCCAAGCCGTGATCACCTGTTAACAAAACAGATGATGCGCGATGAACCTGAATTGTGGAATGCGCTTATGCAACGCATTGCAGAACATTCGGTTGCATCCATTGCAAGTCAACTCAATGCAGGTGCGAAAGCCTTCCAATTGTTTGACTCGTGGGCAGGAACACTTACTCATGAGGAATACCGCACCATGGTGCTGCCACATTCGGCATATGTGTTTGCACAACTCGCGAAGTCGCACCCACATGCACCAGGAATTCACTTTGGTCTCGGATGCGATCACCTCCTAGAAATGATGAAACAAGCAGGACCGCAAATTATTGGATTGGATTGGCGAACATCAATTGCTGATGCACGTCGTCGACTTGGTGCAGACACCATCGTGCAAGGAAACCTGAACCCCGAGCTGGTTCTTGGCGACATTGCAACCGCACTTGCTGGTACCGATGCTGTGCTTGCCGACAACGGCGGAAACCCCGGACATATTTTTAATCTTGGTCACGGCGTGCAGCCGCCTACTAACCCCGACGTGCTTGCTGCAATAGTTGAACACGTTCACAACTCAACGAAACGGTAAACACATGAGCAACAAAACTGCCGTGCTTCTCATGGCGTACGGAACACCACGTAGCCCAGAAGAAATTCTTCCGTATTACACCGACATTCGCCGAGGTCGACCACCAACCGATGAACAACTTGGCGACTTGAAGGCTCGTTACGACGCCATCGGTGGAATTTCACCACTTGCCGCACGCACTGAAGCACAGCGCGATGCTTTACAACGCGCATTAGACAATGCTGCCCCAGACAAATTCACCGTGCAGTTGGGATTAAAGCACGCTCACCCCATGATTGAAGAAACGGTAGATGATCTTGCGCGTCAAGGAATCACGAACATCGTTGCGCTCGTGCTCGCGCCGCATTTCTCGTCGTATTCAATTGGACAGTATGTAGGTCGTGCAAAGGCTGCAGCCGAGCCTCATGGCATCAGCGTGGTAGGCATTGAGTCATGGGCAATTGAGCCCGCATTCATTGACTTTCTTGCAACAGATATGGCAGCGAAAAAAGCCGCCATGCCAGAACGCACGCGTGTTTTGTTTACCGCTCACTCATTGCCACAACGGATCATTGATGGCGGCGACCCGTACCCGCACGAACTTCATGCAACAGCGACTGCAGTGGCGAACAAACTTGGATTGGCTGAAGGTGATGACTGGGCAATTGCATGGCAGTCAGCCGGCAGAACTCCAGAGCCATGGATTGGGCCAGACATTCTTGATGTGATCGACACCATTGCTGCCGACAAGCAAGCAGACGGTGTGTTAGTGAGTGCGTGCGGTTTCGTTGCCGACCACCTTGAAGTGCTGTACGACCTCGACATCGAGGCCAAACATCGATCCGATCATCACGGGCTCACGTTTGATCGCACCTCCTGTGTTAATGACGATGCGGTGGTAATGGCCGCGCTTGCTCAACGGGTACTTACCGCCGCACAATCATGACCGACAAGCACGTTGTCGTCATTGGTGCCGGCATCACTGGTCTTTCCGCTGCGTTACGCATTCTGAGCGAGCCAAACCCTCCTCGCGTCACCATCTTTGAATCGCTCAACCGAGTTGGTGGAGTTATTCACGCGTCTCCATTTGCTGGCATTGCATCGCTCGATGAATCAGCAGATGCGTTTCTCACCCGAACTCCTTCAGCAATGGACGTGATTAAGCAAGTCGGATTGGGTGACGCACTTACTTCGCCGGCATCGGGTGAGGCTTACATCTGGCAAAACGCTCTCCACCCCATTCCTCACGGAACCATGCTTGGAGTTCCTGGTTCATTTCGTGCAGCGTGGTCAACTCCCATCTTGAGCACAACCGGAAAATTGCGAGCATCACTTGAGCCGTTGCTACCGCGCCGTGTAGGTCGAAACACCGACAACTTGGGTACTGCAATGCGCGCACGGTGTGGCAGCCAAGTTCTTGAGCGAATCTTTGACCCACTCGTTGGAAGCATCTACGCAACTGACACTGATGCCTTCAGTGTGAAGGGCATGCCACAGATTGCCGACTTGCTTGCGCAACCTCGCAGTCTGATGAGTTCGGTGAAAGATGCACTAACGAAACGCGTTGCTAGTGGACCAATTTTTGCTGCACCCCGTGCAGGCATGCACTCTTTCACTACTGCAATCGCTGAACGAGTCCAACAACTTGGCGGTGTAATTGAACTGTCTGCGCCGGTGCGCGCGATTGAACAACCAAAACGTGGTCAATACTTCATTCAGACCGACGATGGAACGGTGCTCTGCGATGCCGTAGTTCTGGCTTCTCCGGCACAACACAGTGCAACACTTGTTCAATCACTCAGCAAAGATGCTGCAGCACGACTGGCAGCTCGTGAACACGCATCGGTAGTGATGATTGCGCTTACTGTTCCGCGCAGTTTGTGGCCACAGCATCTCATTGGTAGCGGATACTTGGTGCCAAAACCTGAACAAACTGCCATCACCGCAGTGTCGTTTGCTTCAAACAAATGGTCACATGTACAAACCACCGACAATTCGATGGTGCTGCGTGTCTCACTTGGCCGCGATGGCATGCCTATGCATCACCTTGACGACGACACGTTGTTGAATTTGGCTCTTGCCGACTTGTACTGGCATTTAGGAATCGAGTTCGCACCAACCGATGTGCGAATTACTCGTTGGGTTGACTCTTTTCCGCAATATCGCCCTGGACACTTTGAAGAGGTAGACAAACTTGAACACCTTTTTGATGTGTCTGCTCCTGGTGTGGTGTTTGCTGGTGCGAGTTATCGCGGAATTGGCATTCCTTCGTGCATTGCTGATGCAAATCGTGCAGCTGCACGAGTTCTTGCCAAGATTGACGCATGACTCCGAGTAGTAATCGAGCCCGCTATTTTGCGGCTCTTGGCTCGGGCACACTGGTTGCCTTCAGCCTTCCACCGTGGGGTTGGTGGCCACTTGCTTTCGTTGGCATTGCGATCTTTGCGCGCATCACTACAAGCGCAGCAACGCGTCCGCGCACTCAATTTTTTCTCGGCACCATTTTTGCATTCGGTTGGTTCGCACCAGGCATGTGCTGGATGTGGTTTCTCACACCACCGGGTTACGTCATTGCCGTAATCCTGTTCGCTGCATTCCATGGCGTTGCTTCAGCCGTTGGGTCGCGCAGCATGTATCCACTCGTTGCACTTCCGCTTGCGCACGCATTGGCTGAAACCTTCCGCTTCTCGTTTCCTTTTGGTGGAGTTCCCCTTGCATCACTCGCCATCTCACAATCTGCCTCGCCGCTTGTTGGCATCGTGCGCATTGGTGGTCCACTTTTACTCACCTTCTGCGTTCTGCAAATTGGTTTCGCACTTTCGCAACTTGTTGTTGCGCCAAAAATGAAACACGTTGCTGTGTTTGGCACGATTGTTGCTCTCATTGTGTGTGCAGGTGTCATCGCCCCGAAAGGTCGCGACACCGGTGAGACGAGAAAGATTGCGGCAGTGCAAGGTGGCGGGCCTCAAGGGACACTCGCCATCAATACGAACCCGCGAGATGTCGTCGAGCGTCACCTTGCCGCAACGCGCGCCATTACGAGCACGAACCTCGACATGGTGATCTGGCCAGAAAACGTCATTGACGTAGCCAACTTCTACGACAGTGCTGAACGCGTAGAAATCGCCGAGCAATCAGCACGACTTGGTGCACCATTTGTTGTTGGCATCACCGAAGACATCAATGCTCGATACTTCACGAATGCGCAGATTGTGGTGAATGAAGACGGAACACTTGGTGATCGCTACGACAAAGTTCGTCGTGTTCCATTTGGAGAATTTGTTCCACTTCGGGGACTGCTTGAAACACTTGGCGCGCCAGTGGACAGAATTCCTCGTGACGCACTTGCCGGCTCCGACATTGCTCAGCTGAAAGTTGACGACACCACAGTTGGCGTGGTCATTTCGTGGGAAGTGTTTTTTAGCGGTCGTGCAAACGAAGGTGTTGAAGCAGGTGGTTCGATGCTCGTGAATCCAACTAACGGGTCGAGTTACACAGGAACCATTTTACAAACGCAGCAAATCGCATCTTCGCGACTTCGCGCAATTGAAAACGGGCGATGGCTGGTACAAGTTTCCCCAACAGGTTTTTCTGCATTCATCTCACCGACAGGACAAGTGTTTGACCGCACTGGCGTAAGCGAACAACGAGTGCTTGAGCGCACCATTAATTTGCGCTCCGGTCGAACGCTGTACTCAAACCTTGGCGACTTGCCATTCATCGTGGTGATGTTTGCGGTAGTGGGTTCGCTTGCATTTATTGCCCGTAAACGCAGACTTTCCGCGAAGTCATAGAAAGTTACTCACAGGTAGGCTTAAAGCCTTATGTCGTTGCCGTTTGACCCCAACGGCCCTCTGCGCATTGCCTACCTCACCTACCGAGGAAAGCCTCATGTTGGCGGACAGGGCGTATACACCCGACATCTGACCAAAGCTTTGGCTGATCTTGGACACCACGTTGAAGTGTTTGGCGGTCAGCCATACCCAATTCTTGATTCACGCATTCCATTGCACAAGTTGCCAAGCCTTGACATTTTTAACGATCAATACCCAGGTCGATTCCCTGCATATTGGGAAATTAATGACTGGCCAAGTTTTGTTGAGACAGCACAGTTTTTGAAAGGAACGTTTGGCGAGCCGCGTGCTTTCAGTATTCGCGCCTACAACGAACTGAGTAAGCGCGTAAACGATTTTGATCTTGTACATGACAATCAGTGCTTGGGATACGGAATTCTGAAAATTGAAAAGAAGATTCCCACGATTGTCACCTTGCACCACCCCATCACCAAAGATCGCAAGTTGGAAATGGAACACACCAAGACGTGGTTCAAGCGTCGCGCAATTAGTCGCTGGTATTCATTCGTCAATATGCAAGGAAAAGTAGCGAGCAAAATGCCACGCGTTGTTGTGGTGAGTGAAAACTCCATCGCCGATATTCACACCGACATGAAGGTGTCACTAGACCGTATGAAGCTTGTTCCAGTTGGTGTTGACCCCGATCTCTTCACGCCGCTTCCGCACATTTCGCGCAAGCCTGGTCACCTCATCACCACGGCATCGGCTGACGTTGCACTGAAAGGTTTGTCGTATCTGCTTGAAGCACTCGCAAAGATTCGTACGGAACGCGATGTGCACCTCACCATCATCGGTCGCCCACGTGAAGGCGCAAATGCCGACCTCATTCGCAAGCTTGGTCTCACCGACTGCATCACTCACGTTTCAGGAGTAAGTGATGAACGCATTGTTGAGTTGTATGCCGAAAGCGAGCTTGCCGTCGTGCCAAGCCTGTACGAAGGTTTCAGCCTTCCCGCGATTGAGGCGATGTCAACAGGTATTTGCTTAGTGGCAACAACCGGTGGCGCCTTGCCAGAAGTGACTGGTGCAGATAACGACACCGTCTTGTCGTGCCCAGCGGGAGACGCAGAAGCACTCGCAGCATCGATTCGACGCGGTCTTGATAATGCTGATTTACGTAATCGCATCGGCGCAGCAGGTCGAACACGAGTTGTGGAACGTTGGAGTTGGAAACATTGCGCGCAACTCACCGTCGATCAATATCGAGAAGTGCTAAGCATGCCCCACAACGTGGAAAAGCTTCGAAAACGGGATGCCAAATAACCAATGTTGACGGTACGTTTTGACAAATTGCCAGTAGGCCCAGGGTCGATGTTTTTAGATGCCGGGGCAGGGTTTGGTCGACACGCTTTTGAAGCAGCACGCCGCGGGGCACGCGTCGTAGCGCTTGACTACGCAGAAGAAGAAACCACAGTTACTCGTGCAACATTTGCTGCCATGTTCGAAGCTGGAGAAATCAAGTCGGAGAATCTGGTTGCTGTGCTGCGGGGTGACGCCACTCGGCTTCCATTTGCCGATAACACTTTTGATTGCATCGTGACATCTGAAGTGCTTGAACACATTCAAAACGATGTTGCAGCACTGAACGAACTCTCGCGTGTGTTGAAGCCGGGCGGAGTTCTTGCGGCAACCGTGCCTTCATGGTTTCCCGAAAAGATCAACTGGATGTTGTCAGACGAGTATCACGCGCCATTTGTGCAGGGTGGCCACGTGCGCATTTATTCAGGTACCGAACTAAAGGCCAAGCTGCGCGCCGCTGGACTTGTAGTTCAAGACGAACACCGTGCACATGGTTTGCATTCTCCATATTGGTGGCTGCGCTGTGCAGTTGGACCAGCACGTGAAGACAACAAATTTGTGAATGCGTATAAAAAGTTTTTGGAGTGGGACATTATCTCTGCACCAACACTCACCCGTACGTTAGAAAAAGTGTTGGCCCCAGCACTCGGTAAGAGTTACATCGTGTATTCGCAAAAGCCTGGCCGCGCATCATGATTTTCCCTGGCCAAGCCAACGATGACCTCGTTGACATCATCACCACCGACGAACTCGTAGCAACCGCAAACACCATTGCTGCCTTGCAGCTTCCAA
>Ga0208787_1000631_pt1 | contig 16528 bp, 17 predicted proteins | sample Wag4_2014_7_11_FD_187362 | JGI IMG/M metagenome (GOLD analysis project Ga0208787, IMG submission 187362) | Fresh water microbial communities from Ohio, USA - Utica-2 Time Series HT 2014_7_11 (SPAdes) (version 2) | ecosystem: Environmental > Aquatic > Freshwater > Water tank | place: USA: Ohio... | reverse complement strand
AAAATGGCCCATCAAAAAATCAGTGTGCATTGATTACATCGTATTGGTCCCCTCGCAATGCAGGTGCATGCGGGGGGATTTCTTAAAATAAGGCTCATGATTGCAAAACCTACACTCCACAAGAACTCAAGCCAGTATATCTATGAGATAACTGCATGGATCAGGCTCATCGAATTCTTCAATCAGGAAAATATACACATGAAAAACAGATTATCTGTTGTCATTGAAGGTATTTACAACAAGGAACATGTTGCTATGGCTGAACATTTCCAGAATCAATTCATTGTCAAAGATGATGTGTATGACCACATGCTGCATGACTTGAACAAGCAAGTAACAAAATGGCAGCAAAATACAATCTGCCCTCCCATTTTAAATGATTTGAAAAAAAGTCATGCAAACCTCTGTCGCCAGATTGAATCCTTAGAGAAAGAACAAGCTGTCACCCGCAAAGACTACAACACCTACCTGTCATCTCTTGGCTAACTTTTGCTGTTCTTCAGTTTAATTGAACAAATTAGCCAATTTCTTTTCGTTTAGCAGTATGATGCTGCCATCCCTAATGTCAATCATTTTCTCGGCTTTGAAATCACTCAGTGTTCTGATGAGTGATTCTGTTGCTGTACCTGCTATATTGGCAAGGTCTTCACGCGATATATGAATCGAGAAAGATGCATCTCCATTACTAAATTTATCTCTCAACATAATAAGTGCATCCGCTACCCGCTTCCGCAAAGAATTATATGCCAGTCCGAGCAACTGATCTTCCTTCTCAATGATATTACCCGAAAGAATCTGTAAAAACTTTTTCATCACAACATGATTCTCTTTGATAAGTGCATCAAATTCCTCTCTCGGTATCATGGCTATTTCAGCATCTTCCAGGGCTTCAGCATTTTCCCTGTACACAGAATTTTCGAGCAGTGCCATATAGCCAAAATAATCGCCTTCCCCATATAAACCAATGGTCAGGTCTTTACCATCGTCATTGGTTTTGTATAACTTGACTTTGCCTTTCTGCACGTAAAAAAGCCTATTGGGGTGATTCCCCTCACTGTAAATAACATGACGTTTTTTATAATAATTGGTGTTTCTACCCGTAGCCAGATTTTCCCATGCATCCTTTCTACCAATATCCTCAAGTAGTTCACGTACACCATCCTGACTGGAATCATATTTCTTTTTGAGAACACTCAACTTTCTAAGACGCTGTTCTATTGCATTAAGCAACTCTATTTCTGTAAAGGGTTTGGTGATATAATCATCAGCACCCATCTCCATACCTTTTCTGAAATCCTGCCTTTCTGTTTTGGCAGTCAAAAAAATGAAAGGAGTATCTTTCAATACTTCATTTTTATTTAGCATATGTAATACGCCATATCCGTCAAGTACAGGCATCATGATATCGCAAATGATGACATCTGGTTTCTCCAACTGCGCTTTCTCGATACCATCTTTTCCGTTCTCAGCAGTGATGACATTGTAGTTTGCAAGTTCAAGAATCTCTGCCGTATTTTCACGGATTTCATTGTTGTCTTCAATCAGTAAAATGGTGTTCATATATTGAATTTCAATTTAAAAGTTGTTCCCTTCTCCAGTTCACTGTCTACCGCAATTTGTCCGCCCATCAATTCCACATAACGCGAAACAATGTGTAGGCCCAACCCGGTTCCCTGAATATTATCTACGTTTTTACCTCTGAAGAAACGTTCGAATAAATGTTTTTTATCATCATCAGGAATACCCAGTCCTTGATCCTTAACTTCAATATCAACAGAATGTCCGTTATGATTGCTGCTTACCTTGATGGGAGCATGTTCCGGTGAAAATTTGATGGCATTAGACACCAGGTTGATCATGATATTCCGGAGTAACGACAAATCTACATTGGCTTTAACATCGCCATTGTGGACATAATCGATTTTTTGTCCGTTTTTCAATATGGGATGTATTTCACTGATGATGAGTTGCAGCTGTTCTTTGAGATTACATTCAGAAAAATGCAATTGTATTTTCCCTTCTTCAATCTTTCCTAGAGACAAAAACTCATTGAGGATGTCTGTGAGGTTTGAAACTGCTGACCTTATGCGGTGAATATGTTTATCCCGCTTATCCTGTTCTTCAGAGCCGGTATATTTTGCAATCAGTGAAACTGATGAAAGGATTGTACTGAGGGGTGTTCTGAACTCATGTGAAGCCATGGAAACGAAACGTGATTTCAGGTCACTGAGTTCCCTTTCTTTACTCAATGCATCAGACAATTCCTGGGTTCGCATCAGCACTTTATGCTCAAGCTCCTCATTCAATTTTTCTATTTCCTGCTTGGCTTTTTCAACTTCTTCTTTTTGACGTCTCAGGTTATTTTCAATTTCAATCCGCTTGGAAATATCAATGATGAATGCAATGACGTATGGTTCCTCTTCAATCGAGTAATGACCGAGACTAATCTCGACCGGTAACTCCTCGCCATTACTTAACCTGGCACTTAGCTGCATGCCTCGGCCCATAGGACGATTCTCAGGTTGACTGTCGTATCTGCCCCTGTGTTCAATATGTCTGTCTCTGTATCTGTCGGGTATCAGGTCTTCTACCTTAAGACTGGTTATCACCGGCATGGTATAACCAAACATGGAAGTAGCCTGATCATTGGCGAGGATAATTCGGCCATTCCGGTTTACAAGTAATATCGGAATGGTTGCATATTGAAATAATGCTTCGAATTTCTTGATTTCCTTAAAGAGGTTTTCTGAAAATATGCGCTGGGTGTCAATATTGATGATGCGTTGTAAAACACATTTATGCCCATCACATTCAAAATGAGCCATATCAAGTCTACCCAGAAAGAACTGCTCATTCTTGCGTTTAAAAAGTACTTCCTCTGTCCAGTGACCATTTTTATTGAGTGTATTCAACACAAGATCTGCTATCTCCTGGTCAAGGTCGTTTTTACGCATGCCAAAGATTGTGAAATCCTGCTGAAAAGATTCCCTGTCTTCATAACCAAAAAAATGCTTGTAGGCATCATTGAAATATTTCAATGATGAACCATCTGTCTCCCATACAGCAACAAATTCATCCGAAAAAGCAGACCATGCTTTAAACATGGAAGCCTGAAAATTATGATCAGTTTTTGGGGTTTGCATAAACAGGGGTTAAATTAGGGCACTGTTTTCACACGGGAAAATTATCTACCACAAGTTAACCAAAAAATTACCCTTAAGTATTTTAAGTAAGCTTCAGAGTAGCATGCGAAGCATCAGGAAGAAAACAAATTGTACAAAAAACAAAATGGGTGCAAAAACATTATCCTGCTTTATTCGCAACAAAAAGAAGCCATAACTTACACATGTTGCAATTGCCCACCAGCAAAAGAAATTATACACGGGTATAAGTCCACCTTCCCATTGCCAGAAACCAAGCTTTATGGCAACAGGTTCCATTACCCAATCAAACATGGTCGCTAGCAAACCAGCCACAATGGCTGTATAAAGTCCATGATTAACAATCCGCTTAAAAAACTTCAATGTAACCACATGGGAACAATAAACGATACAAAACCAATTCAGGCCAATCAGAACAGGAACACCCCATATTTTACCGCCGAGAACAGAACCATAAACGTAACTGCCAAAAAGAAGTCCTGTATGCACCCCAATCATCTCTGAGATCAGCCCTGTTAAACTAGCAGCAACAAAAGCTGCGATAAAGCTTTTACTGATGCGCGGTTCATTCCAAAGAAGCAGCAATAACATAAGCAAAAGATTGACTGGCGTGAAAGCTACGAACAATTCCCTATTGAAAAATGACATGCCTATAGCACCGGCAACATGCACCAATACAGCCAGAAACACTGACACATAAAGGGGTATGGTGTGTAAATATGGTGAGGGGATGCGTATCTGTAGCCTGATTGACACAATGATAAAACAAACAGAGGCTTTAAATGTTCAATGCAATCACAGTTCAGCGCCGGCCAACGCTCCAACTATTGCAGCACTTTTCAAACACAACGGGATTCCTCCTCCCGGATGAACACTGCCTCCAGTGAAAAATAATCCCCTGATATCTGAACTAAAATTAGCGTGCCTGAGAAAAGCCGCCCACTTGGAGTTGGAACTGGTTCCATACAAAGAGCCAAGGTAAGAGTCCGTTCGCTGTTCTATACCCGCTGGTGTCAAGACCTCTTCTACGACTATATGCTTGCTCAGGTCAACGCCAAGGATACGGTTGAGCTTCTCCAGAATATTTCTTCGTACTGCTGCAACTTCCAGGTTCCAGTCCGCCCCGGCTTTAGCCGGGGCGTTTATCATCACAAACCAATTCTCAGACCCAACAGGCGCCATACCCAGCTCCATTTTTGAGGTGATATTGATGTAGATGGTTGGATCATCAAAAAAACGTTTGTGTTGGAAAATATGCTCAAACTCTTCCCGGTATTGCTCACTGAAAAAAATATTGTGTAGATGAAGATTGCTGAACTCCCTGTTTATTCCCCAGTAAAAAATCAAAGCACTGCTGCTCCTTTCATTGCGGAGAACCTTTCGTACACCTTCCTCCCGCTCCAAGAGGTTTTTGTAGGTGAAATAGGCATCCACATTACTCACTACGGTTGCTGCCGGGATAAAAACGCCATTGGCCACAATACCACTTACCCGCCCTGAATCTGTTACAATATTGTTTACCCTGCTATTGAAAACAAATTTTACACCTTTTTTCTCAGCAAGCCTACGCAGTGTATCCGGTATACTGATCATACCTCCCTCAGGGTAATATGTGCCCTGATTTTGTTCGAGGTGGGGGATTAGGCTGAGCATCCCAGGCGCCTGAAAGGGATTGCTGCCATTGTATGTGGCAAAACGGTTGAAAATCTGGACGGCCTCTGGGGTTTTAAACCTGGACTTATTAAACTGGTTGAGGGTTTTTGTGAGGTAGGGAAGTTTGACTGTCTGGAAAGCGCCAATTATCCTCGGATGAAGCCAGGTAGATAATTTATGGAGTGAATAGTTAAGAAAAATACTACCTACCTTTTCATACACTTTTGCTGAATCTCGGAGGTAACGCAATATATTGCCACCGGGCTCTCCAAGAACCTGCTCCATTTCATTCGCAAAAGCTTCCTGATCTGTATAGGCATTGACCACTTTACCATCTTCAAAAAAGTAGCGGCATGCAAGGGGAAGGGAACGATAGCTGAAATAATTACGGATGTCCTCACCTGCAAATGCGAATAACTCCTCTATGTTTTCGGGCTGGGTAAATAATGATGGTCCAGCATCAAAAACAAATCCGTCTCGCTCAATGAGGTACATCTTACCTCCTGCCTGATCATTTTTTTCATGCACTTCAACATCAAAACCTTGAACAGCGAGTCGCACAGCTGTTGCCAAACCGGCGATACCTGCACCTATGATTATGGCTTTACGTTGTGGCATAAGCCATCAGTTTATTTTTTTCAAGATACTCCTCCAGCATAGGAAAAGCAATCTGAAACCATGCTGTGTACAACTGGGGATGGGTGCTGAGGCCGGTCCTCAAATCATCCATTGATTTGTAACAATAATCCCCTACTTCGTCTTCATTGGGATGCACAGGTCCGTCATATTCACCAATGAGCACATGATCAAATTCGTGTTCAGTGAGCTCATTGTCAAGCGCCGCCTTGTAAATAAAGCTGAATACAGGCTTCACTGCTGTTTCAAAACCAAGCTCCTCTTGCATCCTGCGCCTGCCCGCCTCAGCAGGTGTTTCGCCGGGATAAGGATGACTGCAACAGGTATTGGTCCACAACCCACCACTGTGGTATTTTTTCAACGCCCTGCGCTGCAAGAGCATCTCCCCATTGCTGTTGAAAAGAAATACGCTGAACGCCCTGTGTAACAAGGCCTTTCTGTGTACTTCCATTTTTTCCATATATCCGGTTGGATTGTCTTGTTCATCAACCAACACTAACATTTGTTCAACCATAATTACTGTTGATCGGGTTTGATGTTGAGGTTTTTTTGAAACTCCTCGCCAAGTGGACTCACACCGGGATCGAAATAACCAATAAGCTTACCTGTCTCATCAATGATATACTTGGAGAAATTCCATGCAGGTGCTTCCTTATTCCAACCGTTTTGCTGAGGATCTGATAACCATTTGAATAGGGGATGTTGTTCCTTACTTTTAACCACAACAGCTTTTGTGGCCAAAGGGAACTCAACCCCATAATTCTTTTTACAGAAACCTGCTATCTCTTCGTTACTACCCTTTTCCTGTTGCTTAAAGTCATTGGCTGGAAAACCAACAACAATAACCTTCCCTTTCCTGTCTGCATAAAGCTTTTGTAACTCTTCATATTGACCTGTATACCCACAATCACTTGCCGTATTCACCACCACAATTTTTTTGCCTCTGTAGGCCGCCAAACTGGCTGGTGTGCCGTCAATAAGCTGAAAAGGGATATCATAAACTGGAACAGTGGGGGCTACTGCCTGCTGTGCAGGAATAGACCTGCTGTTGACCCCAAAAAAGCGCGTAACGCCTGTAAGCACAGGATATACTCTTTTTAAAATCTGTTGTCTTGTACTCATACCTTGTGTTTTGGAGGATGCACATGCCCAGGCAATTGTTGTAACTGCCAGAATACCCAGCACCCATTTTATCTTCATTAAGCTTCTCATGATCATCCTATTTTAAAAATCTTTCTCAACAATGCAGCCTTGCCTTTAAAGGGAGCATACCATACGGGAACATCAAACCAACTGGGAGACTGCATGACTGCCTTAGGTCTGGTAAATGTTTCAAAACCAAACCTGCCATGGTACTGCCCGGTTCCACTCGGACCAACACCCCCAAACGGAAGGTGTGGATTACCAAGGTGTATCAACCCATTGTTTATACAGGCTCCTCCAAACCTCAGGTTATTGATATAGTAATCCTGAACTGCCTTGTCTTCCGCATAAATATAAAGTGACAATGGAAATGGATTCTTCGCTATCCTGGCAACAACTTCATCCTTGGTCTGATAGGTTATCACGGGGAGAATGGGGCCGAATATTTCTTCCTGCATAACAGTTGCATCTTCCTGGACATCAGCCAATAAAGTTGGTGCAATGTATAAATCATGCTCATCAGCCTGTCCACCTGCAATAACCCGGCCTTGACCAAGGTAACTGACTAACCTGCTATACCGTTTCTTGTTTATTATCCTGCCAAAATCTTCACTGCGCTGAGGATCATCACCAAGCATTTTGCCCAGCTGACCCTTTATCTCGGTGACCAACGCATCCCTAACCGACTCATGAACCATCAGGTAATCAGGGGCTACACAGGTTTGTCCAGCGTTCATGAGCTTACTCCAGATAATCTTTTTAGCTGCAAAAGCAATGTTTGCCGAGGCATCTACAATACATGGACTCTTTCCACCAAGCTCTAGGGTAACAGGTACCAGTTTAGCCGCTGCAAGCTCCATGATTTTTTGTCCTACCGCCGTACTGCCGGTAAAAAATACATGGTCAAAACGGACAGCCTGCATCAAACCGGGTATCACTTCCGCGCCAACTCCCTTCACAACAGCAATGTAGGCTTCAGAAAAAGCAGTTTTAAGCATCTGCTCAATCACTTCTGCCGTTGCAGGTGCTTCCTCAGAAGGTTTTATTATAGCGGTATTTCCCCCGGCAATGGCACTGATAAGCGGACTCACCGCAAGCATAAACGGATAGTTCCAGGGCGCAATAATCAAAACATTCCCAAGCGGATCCCTGTGCACCCTGCTCGTTGAAGGGAAAAACATCAACGGAGTGGGAACTTTCAGGGGTTTGGACCAGCTGTGGAGGTGCCGGATGGTGAAATCTATTTCCTTGATGACCTGTCCGATTTCAGAACCAAAAGATTCAAACTCAGACTTGCGCAAATCCTGATGCAATGCCTTTACCACAGCTTGATCATGGGATACAACTGCAGCCCTGAGCTTTTTAAGCTGTGCTATGCGGAATGATACTGGTCTGGTTACCCCTGAATTGAAATATACCTGTTGCTTTGCAAAAATTGTTGAATACATACCTTACCTGTTCAGTAAAACAATAAACAAGTAATTTAGTTCAATTTAAACTAGCCATACAGGAGTTTAGTTCTTTTTTGAAATCAATTTATCTACAATATACTTCCCTAACCTACTCCCAGCTGCATTGCCGGAATCAAGGTCGAAACGGTAATGAATGCCCCCATATAGCCTGGAAATACTAGCCTCCTGTGCTGCCTGCCGAAAGGATTTAATCTCCCTGTTGGCAATCCCAAACTCAAGCAATGAAGTGTCTGTAAATGATAACTGATCTCCAAAAAAACTGGTCATCACTTCTGCAGCTGCCGCAGAAATGGTGGAATGTCCGCTTGTATAAGATGGGAATGGTGGTGTTTGGATATAAGGATGCCATTCACCGGAAAGCTTTTCATTGATAACTGTCTCCGGACGCACATAATTACTCCGGTATTTCTCATCCCAACAACTGATAAAACCATCAAACAGGGCAATAGCAGTATGAACAAAGGCGGTTACGGTGGTTGCAAAATCGGCATTGGCCTTGTGGGCAGCAATACCAACAATATTCATCCAGTGGCCGGCAGGTGAAAACTTTTTGGTTGCAAACATCACATGTCCGCTTACATGCATTTTAAAGGGATTGTCATCCCAAAAATCGGCAATATGCCTTTGCTCATCTGTAAGCTGGTCAACTGTATTTTTTACCTCCATCAGTGATTTGTGATAGACTGTACCCGGACGCATGTCAAATACTGGAGGTCTCCCAGGTCTGAACTGTGCCGCAGAATCGAGTACAAATGGGCGTATTTCACGCCAGTGTGGCTCTAAACCTGACTCATAAGTTGGCGGAGTAGGTACCCAGCGGCCAACCGAATCGTTGATGGAGTAACGTGATGCGCCCCTGGTGGCTGCATAATGATCCCCTTTACTCCACCTTAATATGACCGCAGCAATAGAATCAGAAAACACATGACTTGATTTGATAATTGAAGAAGGCACTTCAAGGCTGTCTGCCATCTTGAGTAACCTGGCATGGTAATCCATCAAGCTTCCTTCAGGAAACGTCACGGCATTTCCCACTTTCACAAATGCCAGCAGGGCTGCCAGCTGAAAATCTATCACCTTCCCTTCAGGCGGACCAGCCAGTTGAGGTAAATCCTTGATCCTGCCTGCCAGACTTTCTAAAGAAGAATCGCCGGCAGATAAACACTCATAGGCAGCAATGTTGGCATAAGCATAATTGCGTGCTGCAATCATGGGCGGAAAATTATTTTCCAACACGATATTATTCAGTGTCTTTACCGTTTTGTTATACAACAACGGATCACCAAACCGGGTAGTATAACCTGTATGGTCCTGCTTGCAGGAAAGCGCAAATACCATTATAAAAACCCAATATTTCAAAGACATAGAAAGCTTTTAAATGATTTTAATTTAAGCTGATGCAATCATGCTGATTTCAACATTGACACCCCTTGGTAATCCTTTAACTGCAACAGTTTCACGTGCAGGATGATCCCCTTCAAAATAACCCGCATAAATTTCGTTTACTGCTGCAAAAAGAGACATATCAGTCAGAAAAATAGTTGTTTTCACAACTGCTGAAAACTCCAGACCTGCAGCTTGCAAAATGGCATGCAGATTCTTCATCACTTGGTGTGTCTCGGCTTCAACACCTTCGGCTGTAATATTTCCAGTTACAGGATCCATAGCTATCTGTCCGGATATAAAGAGTAACCCACCGGCTTTAACCGACTGGTTATAGGGTCCGATTGGAGCAGGTGCATTAGGTGTATTGATAATCTGTTTAGACATGATGAAGTATTTAATAAAGCGAAGATAATTGGTTTCTGACAACCTATTTTTGCAAAACTAATTCACAAGTATGACCACACCTGCCAATACCTGTATCCTGCAAATCAATACCGCACTCCGGGAAGCAACTGTAGGAATTGGCATAAACGGAGAACTGCTGGAACTGCAAACCAATGGCTCACAGCTTGAACATGCGGCTTTCCTTCATCCGGCTATCGAAACATTGAGTCAAAAATTAAATATGTCGCTATCCGCATTAAGTGCAGTTGCGGTAATGAATGGACCTGGTTCTTATACAGGATTAAGGGTATCCCTGGCAGCAGCCAAAGGTATTTGTTTTGCACTAAATATTCCGCTGATCTGTATCAATACGCTGGATTGGATAGCTTACGGCAACAAAGATGCTGAGGCAGATCTTATCTGTCCAATGATTGATGCCAGGAGAATGGAAGTATTCACAGCTGTTTACAGTAAAAAGTTGGATTACATCACAAAACCTGCACCCCTGATTCTTGAAGAAACCAGTTTTTCAGCATCGCTGGAATCATACAGGATTGCTTTCATGGGAGACGGTGCTGCCAAATGGAGTGAACAATGTCAACATGCCAATGCGCTGTTTCCTGAAGAAAATCAGGATGCCAGCCATTTTAATACCCTCGCTTTCAAAGCATTCGAAACAGCAAATTTTGACAACCTGATTAGCGCTGAACCTTTCTACCTGAAAGGTTTTCACAGCACCCAACCCACAGTAAAAAAAGATTAATCCCTGGCTTTCACTGCATTAAAATGCATTAAATGCAGTCATTTTTTTAAAAAATTGCATTTAGCCTTATATTCGTAACCGAATAACACCAAAGCCAACTACCTATGCCTAAACACAAAAGTGAGGGATCACGTGATTTTAATAAAACCACCCCCAAAACGAATCAATTGCAAGCAAAAGCACCATCACTTCAGTACCTGCCCATCAAAAAAGCTTCCCTCGTTTTCAGGGCCATCAACCACAAACTTCGGCAGGAAATGATCCGGTTCATCGACTCAAAGGGGACTGTTTCCGTCACAGAGATTTTCGTTGAGATGAGACTGGAACAATCTGTTGCCAGTCAGCACCTGGCAATTTTGCGCCGGGCGGGTATCGTTCTTCCAGAAAGAGATGGCAAATTCATGCACTATAAGCTGAACATAGAAAGATTACAAATTATCAATCAGATGGTCAACGACCTCCTGAAATAAGCCCTTTTCTATTTCAATGGCCGCTCTAAGACCAGTTCCTGATACTCGGGCTTGAAAGGATGTTTCCACCTCCTGTGGCTCCAGAGATAGTTATCAGGTTGTTGACGTATTTTCTGCTCAATGTAATCGAGGTATCTTATAGTGAGCTCACCTTCCTTCATTGTTGAAGGATGATCAGTGATTTTTTCGGTAGTAAACGTGTATACACCGCGTTTGAGCCTGAAAAAATGGGCAAAAACCACAACTGTATCACGCGATCGGGCAGCTTTCTCCGGACCCGTAACAAAGGGAGCTGGTTTACCGAAGAAATTCACCCACCAGGCCCTGGCAGGATTACCGGGATTCTGATCAGCCACCAGCGCTATCACATATTGCTTACCCTGATGGTGTATAAAATTATTTTTAAAGTCATTAGCTGGTATCAACAGTGTTCCATTTCTGGTCCTTATCTTCTTGAACAATGCTTCGAAAAATGGATTGATGATGGGCTGATAAACACCCAGAAAGGGCAACTTCATCTGCTTGGAAACACCAAGGTTGATGACCTCCCAGTTGAAGTTGTGCATGGCATGGATCTGGATATTTTTTTCAGTGCCCTCAAAAACGCTGAAGGCGTTCGGATCAACTACAAACATCCTGTCAATCAACTCTTGTCCGGAACTAATCAGTTTGATGGATTCGAGAATGGTATCAGTGAAATTCCTGTAAAATCTTCTGGCAATATGATTTCGCTCTTTAACTGACTTCTCTGGAAAAGCAGTTGCCAGGTTGTCTTCAACCACTTTCCTTCTGTAACCGATAACATGATATACAATCCAAACCAGTAAATCACTTATCAGGTACATGACCCTCAGCGGCAAAAGAGAAAAGAGGTAAAGCACTGCATAAAGAAGTCCGTCAGTGAGCTTTCTCATAATACAATATTTTGAACGAGCCCTGATTTCGCGGGATGATCAGTATTGTAGTGCAATCCCCTGCTCTCTTTCCTGAATTGTGCACTCTTTACAACCAGGTAAGAAATGGTAATCATGTTCCGCAACTCACACAGCTGAGGTGATACTATAGTTTGTTCATAAAGCCGCTCAGTCTCTTCATGCAACAGGTCCAGCCTTCTGCTTGCGCGCTCCAGTCTGGTGTCACTGCGAACAATACCCACATAATCTGTCATCAATGCCTGAAGCTCTTTCAAACTTTGTGTAATTAGGATCATCTCTTTCGGTGCAGTGGTTCCTGCAGCATCCCAGTCAGGAAAAACCAACTTGCCGTTCTGGGATTCTTCACAAGCAAATTTTTCACTTACCACCAGAAAACACCGGTGTGCAAAAACCATGGCCTCAAGCAATGAATTGCTGGCCAGCCTATTTGCGCCGTGTAGGCCCGTAGAGGCACATTCCCCTGCTGCAAACAACCTGTGTATAGAACTTTGTCCCCACGCATCTGTCTTGATGCCACCACAACTGTAATGTGCTGCCGGTGCAACTGGTATCAAATCCTTGAGTGGATCGATGCCAAGCGACAAACATTTTTCATAAATAGATGGAAAATGATGCAGGAACTTCTCCTTGTCCATGTGTTTACAATCCAGCCACACACACTCTGTTCCATTGCGTTTCATTTCATTATCAATAGCCCTGGCTACAATATCCCTGGGTGCTAGGTCTTTCCGGGGATCATACTTTTCCATAAAAGCCTCTCCATGGTTATTCCTGAGGATGCCACCATCACCACGCACAGCTTCGGTAATGAGAAACGCATGTCCTTTGTGGCCGGGCTGATACAAAGCAGTGGGGTGAAACTGGATGAACTCCATGTTTTCAATCCTGCCCTTGGCGCGGTAAACCATGGCCACGCCATCGCCGGTGGCGATGGGCGGATTGGTTGTGGTTCTATAGACCTGACCATTCCCTCCCGTTGCAAGCATCACGGCCTTAGCGATTATTTGCTCCATTTTACCCGTATGGAGGTTCAGTACATAAACACCGTAACAGGTGATGTCTGGCGTAGATTTGGTTACCAGATATCCGGCATGGTGTTGTGTGATGAGATCTACCACAAAACAATGACTGACAATACGGATATTAGACTTGGTCCTGATCATACTGATCAGGGCTCGCTCCATCTCGCTTCCGGTAAGGTCTTTGTAATGCAGAATCCTTGATGCACTGTGTCCGCCTTCCATCCCCAACGCATAATCACCATCGGCATCCCTATCAAAACGGGCACCCCAATCTATTATTTCCCTAACGCGGTCTGGACCTTCCCTGACCACAATATCAACAATGTGCGGATCACACAATCCATCTCCTGCAATAAGCGTGTCATCAATATGCTTATTGAAATTATCTTCAAGCTCATCCCACACTGCCGCTATACCTCCTTGGGCATACTTCGTATTTGTTTCATCAGCAATGGTCTTGGTAACAACCAATACCTCCTGATCGGGAAATCTTTCAGCCATCTTGATGGCGTATGTCAATCCGGCTATACCGGAACCAATGACAAGGAAATCAGTCTTCAATTTCGTTAGGTATTCAGTAAACAATGCTGCCAGACAGAGGCGCTAAAGCTTATCCTAAATCTGATTGTGGCTGCCGTCGCAATAGGGTGGATTCTTGGTTTGTTTGCACTGACAAAGCCAAACCTCCTTCGCTTCTTCAAATGTCACTTTCAGGCTGGCATAGGGCTTGCCTTCAATCTGCTTGTGCTTACCATCACAAAAAGGCTGCTTCTCACTGAGTCCGCATGTACACCAGGCATAAGTCTTTCCAGCTTCAGTCTGTACACAGCAAGGTTCTTTTTTTGCGGCTATCGGAAAGCCTTCATTGGGGATCATCTCTTCCATATTATTGTTTTTTGTTTGCTAAAAGTGAAGTAACTATTTCTCTAAGCTGTTCAATACCCTCCCCTTCTGTCGCAATGATACTGACAACTGGATCTGGTACTGCAAATACGCGTGTTCCGGCATGCAGTACTGTCCGCAAACGGGATGCAAATCGCTCTGCACCGGGTCTGTCTGATTTGTTAACCACAAAAATATCTGCAGCCTCCATTAACCCAGATTTCATAAACTGCACTTCATCCCCAGACTCAGGCACCAGTACCAACAAGGTTACTGTAGCCTGCCTCACTATTTCCACCTCAGATTGTCCCACACCCACAGTCTCTACCAAAACAAGATCAAACCCACACCCCTTCAGGAAATCAATGATGCTGCCTATCTCGGGATGCAATCCACCCAAAGAGCCCCGGCTGGATAAAGAACGTATAAACACCTGCGGATGTTCATACCACCTGTTCATCCTGATCCTGTCGCCTAAAAGAGCCCCGGAATGAAAAGGGGATGAAGGATCTACACATAAAACAGCAATTTGTTTACCCTCAGCAATGTAAGTACCAATTAGTGCATCAACAAGGGTGCTTTTGCCTGCGCCAGGAGGACCAGTTATGCCTATCACAGGTACTGCGGAATTTATTTTGATACCTGAAATGATTCGCTGAGACGCATCCGAATGATGTTCTATCAGTGAAATACACCTGGCAATACTCCTGAAATCGCCGCATTCCGCCTGATGTATGAGGGTAGTATCCATTTTATCATGTAAAATTACCGCATTATGCCGATTTACCACACCTTTGCAAAAACAGATTGTAAGATGCGTACCATTTGTCTGGACTTTGGCAATACCCGCCTGAAGGCGGCCCTCTTTGAAGATGGCAGCATCACAGAAAGCTTTGTGCTCGAAAATGACGGGATAGCACAAACCCAGGAAATCATCAACTTGTTCAAACCTGAAAGGTCAATCCTTTCCTCCGTCATACACCACGCTCCGGAACTGGAAACCCTGCTGGAACAAAACACCTCATTTCACAAGCTCAATCACCTGTCGAAACTGAATTTCACCATTCCAGTTGGCAAACCGGAAACAGTGGGGGCAGATAGGTTGGCTCTGTCTGCGGCGATGGTACATTTCTTTCCGGGAAAGAATAACCTGGTAATCGGGTTGGGTTCCTGCATTACTTTCAACTTCATCAATAAATTCAATCAGTTTCTGGGCGGAAGCATCTCTCCGGGAATGGAAATGCGTTTCAATGCACTCCACGACTATACAGCCCTGCTGCCGGTAATAAAAAAAGAATGGGAGTTCCCACTGGTAGGCTATGACACCAAGACGAACATCCTTAGTGGGGTAGTTATGGGTATGGCAAAGGAAATTGAAGGAATTGTTGAAGAATATACGAAAAAATACACCAACTTTAACGTCGTTTTAACCGGAGGGGATTGTACCTATTTTGCGAGGCTGTTAAAAAACAGGATATTTGCAGACCCCGACTTACTTTATAAAGGATTGTATGCGATTAGTGAGACAAACAAATAGTTATTTTTCAGCGTTATTTCTGCTTTTTACCCTTGCCTCGCTGCAAAGCGGTGCACAGGAAAACTCCCCTTATTCAAGGTACGGTTTGGGGGATCTGACACCCGGACAAAACATCCTGAACAGGGCAATAGGTGGATTATCTAGCGCTTACGCAGACTACTCCACGGTTAATTTCGCCAATCCAGCTTCCTACGCGAGCCTGAAAATAACCACACTGGATATAGGGCTTGACTACAACTCAAGAACACTCAGAGACCTTAATCCGCCCAGAAAATTTGGCTCTTCTTACCTGATCCCATCTTACCTCCAAATTGGTGTACCCCTCTCCAAAAAGAAAAACTGGGGAATGGCTTTCGGACTTCGCCCCCTGACGCGCATCAACTACGATATCACCACCCGTACAAGGCTCTCCGGGATTGACAGCGCTGCCTACAACTTTATGGGAAATGGTGGCACCTATCAGGCTTCTTGGGGTATGGCCTATGGCACAAAATCCCTCAGCATCGGTTTCAATGCAGGATACATGTTCGGCAACAAAGAATATGCATCCAGACTATCTTTCATCAACGATACGATTACTTACAAAACTGCAAATGCTGCTGATACAACCCGGTTCGGCGGACTATTCCTCAATGCAGGAATACAATACAAAATCAAACTGAACGAAAAAACCAGTCTGCGTTTGGGAGCACACGGAAACCTCGCTGCCAAACTGAATGCCACAAGAAACCTTACCCGTGCCACGGTTGAATACAGTGATAATACCGGTTTTATAATTGTTGACAGCGTTTACACCGGTTCTGATATCAAAGGTGATATCATATACCCCTCAGCCTGGTCTGCCGGCTTCATGCTTGAAAGAGAAAATGAATGGATGGTTGGTGGGGAAATAGGCATTGCAAACTGGGCGGATTACAGGTATTACGGGGTTGCAGATAATATGGTCAACAGCTGGACTGCCAGGCTTGGAGGGCAGTGGTTGCCAAATTTTAAAGGCGAAAACTATTGGTCAAGGGTTGCCTACAGATTGGGGGCTTCGTTTGGCCCGGCTAACATCCAACTCACAAAACCCATTCCACAATAC
>Ga0208787_1000629_pt1 | contig 16560 bp, 15 predicted proteins | sample Wag4_2014_7_11_FD_187362 | JGI IMG/M metagenome (GOLD analysis project Ga0208787, IMG submission 187362) | Fresh water microbial communities from Ohio, USA - Utica-2 Time Series HT 2014_7_11 (SPAdes) (version 2) | ecosystem: Environmental > Aquatic > Freshwater > Water tank | place: USA: Ohio... | reverse complement strand
ACCGTAATAGCAGCACTAGTAGCACCAGTACTCCATACATAAGACGTACCGCCAGCAGCGGTAATCGTAGCAGAACCACCCACACACAAAATACCATCGTTCACTGCAGAACCAGAGTTGTCAGCTATAGATGTAGTTGGTGTTGGAAGTGGATTCACCGTAATCGTAGCGCTAGTCGTAGCAGAGCAGCCATTCGCATTCGTAACCGTAACAGAATACGTAGTCGTCGCTGCTGGACTCACCGTAATAGCAGCACTAGTAGCACCAGTACTCCATACATAAGACGTACCGCCAGCAGCGGTAATCGTAGCAGAACCACCCACACACAAAATACCATCGTTCACTGCAGAACCAGAGTTGTCAGCTACAGATGTAGTTGGTGTTGGAAGTGGATTTACCGTAATCGTAGCGCTAGCCGTAGCAGAGCAGCCATTCGCATTCGTAACCGTTGCAGTATAAGTAGTCGTCGCTGTTGGACTCACCGTAATAGCAGCACTAGTAGCACCAGTACTCCATACATAAGACGTACCGCCAGCAGCGGTAATCGTAGCAGAACCACCCACACAAAGGATACCATCATTTGCAGTTACCCCAGAATTATCAGCGATTGAAACAGATGCTGTTGGCAGCGCATTAACAACCAATGTAATCAGTCCAGAAGGACGGCAAGTCGGATCGCTGGGTAACGGAGACAAAATGGCATATATGTATTTAGTACCACTAGTAGCAAAGGAAGTATTTAATGTAGCTGTTGTACCAGATGCTGTCAAATTAGCATTTGTTACCGTACCAAGAACTGTACCTCCCGTGTAAGGAGTAGCGGTTGGCGCGTTGAATTCAACAAATGAAATTCCATACGTAACCCCCATGTCAGTCAGACCAGAAGCGGATAGCATAGTAGTTGTATTCAGGCAGACTGGGTTTGGACTTGCTACTACTGTTGGGATGGTTGGGCAGAGTGCACAGCCACCGGGACCAGTTAATAAGGCGTTAGTAGTTGCAGTACAGCCAGTTGTAGCGTCGGTAACCGTCACCGTGTAATTACCAACCATGAGTGAGGATACATCTTGGGTGGTAGCACCCGTACTCCAGCTGTAGGTGTAAGAACCTGCAGGACTTACGCTCAAATCAACAGAGCCTTCGTTTGAAACGCATGTTTCGGGTTCTGTTTGAGTTGTTGACAAAGTCGGAACAGTGTGATTGCTAACCGTGGCAGTAGTCGCTGAAGAACACCCTGCATTTGTTACCGTTACTGTGTAGGTGCCTGCAGTCGAAACAGTGATCGCACCAGTAGTTTCCCCAGAACTCCACGCATAGGCTGAAGCTGTTGAGGCTGTTAAGGTAACATTGTTTCCTGGACACACGATACCATCGTTGTTAGAAGCTCCAGAATTATCACTGATGGTGATAGTAGCTGTTGGGATAGGATTGACAGTCACTGTAGCAGAAGCAGAGGCGGTACAGCCATTTGCATCTGTTACTGTTACTGTATAAGCTCCTGCACTACCTACCGTAATAGCAGCACTGGTTTCACTGCTACTCCAAGCATAAGAAGAAGCACTGCTTGCGGTTAGAGTTGCATTGTCTCCAGCACAAAGGATACCATCGTCGTTAGAAGCTCCAGAATTGTCTGTCACTGTAACACTGGGCGTTGGAAGTGCATTCACTACCACAGAACCAGAGCCAGTTGCAGTACAACCGTTTCCATCTGTCAACGTAACGGTATACGTACCAGCTGTTGCTGTTGTAATAGAAGCCGTGGTTTCGCCACTGCTCCAAGCATAAGAAGCACCGCCACTAGTTGTTAATGTGGCAGATGCACCAGAACAGATAGCACCATCGTCATTGGTGGTACCGGAAGTCTCTGTAACCGCAATGGCCGGCGTAGCAGGAGCTGCATTTACCGTCACTGCATAAGAGGCTGTTGCAAGACAGCCATTTTCGGTGACCGATACCGTGTAGGTCGTATTAGCTGTTGGCGTCAAACCAGTGAGATTGGCAGTAGTTTCACCCGTGCTCCAGGCATAAGTAGGTGTCGTACCTCCAGTAACCGTACTATTAATTCCTACAGAAGATCCTGCGCAAATAACACCATCGTCATTCCCTGTACCAGAGCTCTCCGATACAGCGAGGGATACAGACAAGGTGGTAATTTCATCTGCGCCAAGGGTTGGTGTAGATTTCCGTACGTCACCATCATAGTCTTCCGTTATTGCCGCCAATGGTGCGCCTGTACAAGCTATAGTAGCATTTCCCGCTGCAGTAGCATTAAGGTGTAGATCAAGGTCCGAAACAAACACTGGATTTACCGATACAGAAGCTGCATCTTGGCTGCTTGCTGCTTGCCAATCGGCTAAGCTGGCATAGTTGGTAGATCCCAACCGTCCTACATTATAGGTAGTGGTGTTACCGCTCGTACCACTTTCACCATAATAGTCATTTGTATTGGAGGTACCAAAGGCAAATGAAGAGGGATACCAAACCGAGAAGGAGTATGGCGCCCCTGATGAAAACACTTGCGTATTTTTGAAAATATTATTCCGCACGTCTAGTCCCGTCACCGAAGTGGTTGTAACAAGCAGACACGCAGAAGCAGGATTGGTGCCTGTTCCCAACGTAATCGAACCAAATAAGTGCACGGAGTTGTTATACACTTTAGTATTGGTACCCCCCGCAAGGCGAATACCGAACGCATTATAGGTCGTACTGTACGTGGAATAATTTACTGTACGCAAGTCAGAGATCAGGTTATTGGCAATTAGGTTATTGTTTACACTAGTCGTAGAGCTTAACAGGATACCATAAGCACCCCATCCATCTGTATTCTCCGAATAAACACCAGAAATAGAATTACGAACAATTTGACCATTGCTTACTCCAGCACCCAACTCAATCGCAGCGTTGCTAGCTAATAGCGCATGCTTTAAATTGATAATGATATTCTTGGAAATAATTGGCGCCTCCGCATACGTAATATCCAAACCGCGGAAGGTAACATATTCAGATGCGTTCTCAGAGCCAATTGTATTTTCGGTAATCAGCAGACCGTTATTAACAGAACCTGAAACAGAGCGGGCATAGATACCATACCGCGCTTTCTTAATCACATTATTCTGAATCGTTAGATTATCATTGTCAGAACCCGTCCCAGAGGTACTAATCGCCGCATTACCCGCTACGTGAATACCAAAGGTGTTGATAGAGGTCGTCGAACCAATTTCACCCGCAGTGATATTCAAGTTTTTAATCGTGTTATTGGTAGCACCCGCGCCTACACCCAAACTTTTCACACAGATAACGGCGGTGTTAGTGGCTGTATTGGTATTAAGGATACTCAAGCTACGATCCGTTCCTCCAGCATTAGAACCATCGATAGTAACATAATCGGTACCATTCAAGGCAATAATACAAGAAGTAGAAGACCCACTGACAACAGCAGTATTACCCGCTGCAGGCTTAATCGTAAGGGTATTTACGTTAGAAGCGAAGGCATTCACGTTGAAGTTGATTGGGAATGTTTCGGCCACATCGTAAGTAGCATCAATCAGGCTGAATACAACTGGTCCGCCAAGGCACTTGTTGTTGTAGTCTGCTGCTGCAGCTGTCAAGGTAGCGTAGTCACCACCAGTACCTACCGTGTACGTACCCGACAATACTTGCAGATTGGCGTACGATAACGGGCTGGTAGGAGGCGTTGACGCCGCAGGTGGATTGCTGGTAAAGCCCGCTGCTCCTGAAGAAGGGAATGCCCCGATATTTGGGGTCATCGCATTATCTTGCGCTACAATATAGTAGTAGATAGAATCGCCCGTTATAGAACCTGCTCCCAAGGAAAACGAATACTGATTACTACCCAAGGAAGTAGCGGTAGAAGCCGTATAGCTTCCCGCCCAGTTCAGTTTCCAATATAATACAGGTAAACCCGTGCCAGAAGTAGGTACACCACTCGCATCGGTAATGGTAGCCGTCAATGTAGCTGCGCCGATACCGCAGTTGCCTGCAAGAGGAGTGAACGAAATAATCGGAGCGTTCAAGTCAATGGCAATACCATTAAACTCATCCGCACCAATATCTGGAGTGGATGCATTCCGGGTGTCACCATCCACATCCGTTGTAATGGACGTCGGAATACCTCCGCTCTCAATCTGAGTAGCTACCATTGGATCAATGCGCAGGAAGGAAGCGCTCGCACCGCTGGTACTTACAAAAGAAGGGTTAGCTGAAACAGAAGCAGCCTCCCGAGGAGCAACCAAGGTCTTGAAATCTGTTATAGTCTGCGAAGCCGTGGTTCCATCGTAGAAAATAGGCGTGGTAGCCGATGGCGTACCTGCATAGAACAAGTTCGCATTGGAACTAACATCGTAGTTGTTCAAAGCAGAAGAAGAGCGCCAATAAGCTGCTGCAACACCTGAACCTGCCGGATTGGAGTTGTTGACGAAGATATTATTCTTCAACACCAAGTTAGAGGTAGTCGCCGTCGTGGAGGTAGTTGCAAAAAGCGCCGCCGTACTAAAATTACTTCCTAAAGAAGAAGCATTTAACCATACCGTATTGTGCGTCAGATTAAACGTTGATGTAGAGGTAGTGGACGTGATATTAATACCACGTACGCTAGGAGAAGTAGTCGAAGCCGCACTCGGCGCCTTAATGTCCCCGATCAGGTTGTTGTACACATTTGCCACCCCAGAAGTTCCAACTGAGGTAATCAGCAAACCTGACACCGTTGGAGCCCCAGAAGAGGTACTCTGAACGTTGTAAATCTTGTTATTATTAATGGTTGGTGAACTAGACGACATCGCAACACCTGCAACTGTTGTTCCTCCGCCGGTTATGTTAAACACCGTATTTCCTTGTACGGTACGTACACCCGTTGTAGTAAATGCATACAACCCATACACAGTACCTGTGCCCGCATGGGTCAAGTTGCTAATGATGTTGTTGTTGTACGTCTCGTTAACAGGAGAGGAGATATTGTATATACCATACAAAGCACTTGTTCCTGACGTCTTCAGACACTGTAGATTAGTAACTGTATTGCCATTGTTCGTAATGGTACCCGTATTGGTCTGAATACCATACATGACACTACCGGTTCCAGTTCCGTCAATACTCATAGTACTGATATTGTTGTTATTGACGTTCACTACCATTCCCGTAGTACCCGCGGAAACAAAGATACCAATTGTATTACCTCCAGATGTTCCTGTACGGGTAATGTTACTTACAGCATTCCCATTAATGTTGAACGTAGCAGTCGCGGAGGATCCCGTTGTATAAATAGGATACACCGCACCTGAGCCAGTTAAGGTCGAAGCACTGTAAGAGAGATTACTTACCGTATTATTTAGAATATTCAGGGTAGTAGGTGTAACTGCATTGCTAAAAATACCATAAAATACCCCAGAAGTAGCCGTCAGGTAATCACCTGTCAAGGTATTGTTATTGATATTTACCGTATTGTTGGCAGCAGTACCGCCAAAACCGTTCTCAATAAAGGCTACCTGGCTCGTAGTAGCACCACCACGCAGTGTAATCGCGTTATTATTGCAATTCACGTTAGCAGAGGTAGAAGAAGCGTTCAAGAAAATACCCCGCAAGGTGCTTACGTGATTGACCCCACTACCATTATTATTATTAATGGTATTGTACGAGCAATTGGCACTCCACTGATTATTCAAAAAAATACCTGTAGCTGGGTTGGAAGCAGCCGCAGCACCCCCAAAATTCAAAACAGTATTCCCTGTAGCAGCAGAACTACCTCCCACGTTGTTACTCAAATCCCCCAAAAATATAGCTGGATCTGGAGTGGGACCCACACCAGCAGTAGCAGCAAATCCTACCAATACCACCCCCGCATTGCAGTTCTGAATGGTATTGGAAAAAAACTGGTTGTTAGAGTTACTTCCCGAAGCAGCAGTAACCGTCACCACACCCGTCGCCGTGTGCAAGCCGTTCAATACGGCAATACCCGTAGAGCCGTTATGCCCTGGAGCCGTCCAACCCGTGTTCTGAAGGCGGTTCAACGTGATCGTACAGTTCTTGATCACGTTGTTCTGACAGCCATCCGTAGCACTAGCCTTAAAAAGACCGTAACCAAACTCCATCACGGTAGTCGTAGTGGTGTTGGCTGCACTCTCTTGCAAGTCAATGCCATCAATCGTAACATAATCGCTTCCCGCCAGCACGAATAAGCCATCCGCAACCACAGAGGGAGTCGCCACTGTACCTACATAAGCCGTTAGTACAGGATTCGCACCTGCACCAGACTTTTGAAAAGTAATGGGATTGGAAGCGGTGCCCGTCGCTGTTAGGGTGATTCTACCCGTCAAGGTCTCGGTGTAACCCGCAGCGACATTGAACGTGACACCACCGGCGCCAACGCCTTGGGTATTTAAATCCGAGACAGCCGCCGAAAGCGAGGCATAGTCCCCCGGAATTGTTTTCGTTCCGCTGAGCTGCCCATAAACAGCAGTAGCGGATAGCGTTAGAAACGCTAAAAATGTAGAACAAACTTTTATCATGACATGAGATTATAATACAAAAAATGCCAACAAATCTACGATGCCGGAGCTCCAATTGTACCTAGTACTCCTAATAAATTTTTATCTACCCCAAAAGAATAAAATATATGAAAAAAAATATAGTTTAATTAAATGATTTAAAACAATATATAAATAAATAAAATAAATAATTTATTAGTAATCAATCAACTCCTTTAGCAGTCTTCCCTTGAAAACACCCGTCTCCCTCCTCAAAACAACCATCTTACAGCCGCCAACACCGCCGCTCTCCCCCAAAAATCACCTATCTTTTTATGCCTAAAACAACCTTGTAAATGAATTGTTGATATTTTTAACAGCCCCTCAAAGTATCCAAATCATCTATTATAAATAAAATTATATGTTTTAAATAAAATTTACACTTAAAACAAATTGTATTTTTGTGGCTGCTGCTCCTAAATAAATACCCAGCACTGATCTGCCACCATGTACCTCAACGCACACTCCTACTTCAGCCTGCGGTACGGCACCCTCTCCCCCCAACAACTCGCCCAAACCGCCGCCCAACAGGGCGCCACTACCCTCGCACTAACCGATATCAACAATACCTCCGCCGCCCTCGATTTCGCCCAACAATGCCAGAAAAATAACATCAAACCCATCCTAGGTATCGAATTTAGAAATGCCAACCACCAGCTACTCTTCATCGGTATCGCTCAAAATAACCAAGGATGGGCCCAACTCTGCCAACTACTCACCGAGTACGACTTGGCAAATAAACCCCTTCCCACTACACCACCCACACTAGAACAGGTCTATATCATCTATCCACACACCGTCAAACCATTACACCTCTTTCGCCCCAATGAATTCCTCGGCGTACGCCCCAGCCAAGCCAATCAGCTCCCTTTTTCTCTCTACCAACAACATGCCCACCGACTTGTGGTATGGCAACCCCTTACCTTCAGCAACAACGAAGGCTACCGACTCCACAAATTCCTCCGAGCAATCGATGCCAATACCCTCGTCACCAAACTCGATCAGGTGGAAATAGCTCAAGCAGACGAATACCCCAAAACACTCTCAGAAATCCATGAAGCCTTTTCTAGATACCCAAAAATACTTCAAAATACCCAAAAAATTATAGACTCTTGCTCCTTCACCACCCCAACCGGCCTTCACCTTAACCGCCAAACCTACACCGGGTCTAAAGAAGGCGACTTTCACCTTCTAACCAAACTAGCCCATGAAGGCTGCATCCGACGCTATGGACACCACCATCGAAAAGCACAAGAACGAATTAAAAAAGAACTTAAAGTCATCGCTGAAATGGACTTCGGCGCTTACTTTCTCATCACCTGGGATATCATCCGATACGCCCAAATAGCCGGTTACCACCACGTAGGCCGCGGAAGTGGCGCCAACTCCATCGTCGCCTACTGCCTCTTTATCACCGATGTCGAACCCCTCGAACTCGACCTCTACTTCGAACGGTTCATCAACCCACAACGTAGCTCCCCTCCCGACTTCGATATCGACTTCTCCTGGGATGAACGCAATGATGTGACCGACTATATCTTCAAACGGTACGGCCGCGAACACACCGCCTTGCTCGCCACCTACAGCACCTTCCAACAAGATGCCGTCATCCGAGAACTCGGAAAAGCCCTCGGACTACAACCGAGCGAAATAGACGCCATCATCGAATACGCTACCGCCCAAAAAAGAGGCCTGCCCAGCAACGACACCCACCTGCACCCCTGGACCAAACATATCCTCCACTACGGCCAACAACTCATCGACTTTCCCAACTACCTCTCCATCCATGCCGGCGGTATCATTATCTCCGAACAACCCCTGTACCACCAAACCGCCCTGAAAAAGATGCCCAAAGGATTCCCCATCACCCACTTCGATATGTACGGCGCCGAAGATTGGGGATTCCATAAATTCGACGTGCTCAGCCAACGCGGCCTAGGCCATATCAAAGATTGTATCACTCTCGTCCAACAAAATCAAGGTCAAATTGTACACATACACGATATCGAACGACTCAAAAATGACGAAAAAGTGCGCGCAAAACTCCGAAGTAGCCAATGCATGGGCTGCTTCTACATCGAAAGCCCCGCCATGCGTGGACTCCTACGTAAACTCCGCTGTGAAAACTACATTCACCTGGTCGCCGCTAGTAGTATCATCCGTCCCGGCGTGGCCAGCTCCGGAATGATGCGCGCCTACCTCCAACGCTATCACCAACCCAATGCCTTCGAATACCCCCACCCCGTCTTCCAAGAACACCTCTCCGAAACCTTCGGCGTAATGGTCTACCAAGAAGATGTTATGAAAATACTACACCACTTCGCCGGACTGGGTTTGGACGAAGCTGATGTCATGCGGCGTATGATGACAGGTAAAAAGCGCTCCTCAGAAGCATTTGCCCGTCTAAAACAACGCTACTTCGACCAATGTGCAGCTCGTAATTATCCAGAAACACTCAGCCAAGAGGTCTGGCGACAAATCGAAAGCTTCGGGGGCTACTCGTTCTGCAAAGCCCACTCCGCCAGCTTCGCCGTCGAATCCTTCCAAAGCCTCTACCTCAAAACCTATTACCCGCTCGAATTTATGGTGGCCGTTATCAATAACTTCGGCGGATTCTATGCTACCGAGTACTACGTGCACGAAGCACGCATGGCTGGAGCCTCTATCCACGCCCCCTGCGTTAACCATAGCCACCACCTCACCTGTATTCAAGGGAAACATATCTACATCGGGTTCGTACACCTCCGCGGACTAGAAACTCAAACTGCCCAGCTCATCGAACAACAGCGCAGCCAATTTGGCCCTTTCCAATCACTCGACGACTTTGTTCAACGAGTTCCCCTCAAATCCTCCCAGCTCGACCTCCTTATCCGAATCGGTGCCTTCCGATTTACTGGACTGAAAAAAGGCGCCTTACTCTGGGAAAAAAGCCGTGTCCTAAACCCCGACTTAACCGTCGGAACCCCCTTGCTATTTGAAGAAGATCCAGAAAAATATACCCTGCCCGAACTCACGGAACACCCCCTAGACCAAGCCTTCGACGAACTGGAACTCTTAGGGTTTCCGCTCTGCTCCCCCTTCGAATTGATCGAAAAAACAGCCTTGGAAAACGGATACGGACTGCCCGCACGGCAATGGCCCGACCATATCTCCGAAATCGTACAACTAACAGGTTACTACGTGTGCCGAAAAGAAACGCGTACCACCAAAGGCGACCTCATGCAATTTGGAACCTGGCTAGACCATGAAGGCCAATTCTGCGATAGCGTACACTTCCCAGAACAAATGAAAAAATACCCCTTCCGAGGCCGCGGCGTGTACCGGCTCCGCGGACGCCTTACCTCCGACTTCGGGTTTGTTACCCTGGAGGTCCTCGAAATGCACCGGCTCCCCTACCAAACCGACCAACGATACGTACAATAAAAAAACCACCACCTTATGACTGAACATTTTAAGGACCGCTCTATCCTACACCTCGACCTAGACGCGTTTTTCGTCGCCGTCGAACTCCTGCGCAATAATCAACTCCGTGGAAAACCACTACTCATCGGTGGCAGTAGCAACCGCGGTGTAGTAGCCGCCTGTAGCTACGAAGCCCGAACCTTCGGTATCCGCTCCGCAATGCCCATGCGACAAGCCCTCCAACTCTGTCCAGATGCCATCGTACTCCGAGGGGATATGGAAGCCTACTCCAAACAGTCCACGCTCGTCCGCGAAATCATCGAAGACCAAGCCCCCCCTTTTGAACAAGCCTCCATCGATGAATTCTATATCGACCTGAGTGGAATGGATCGACACTTCGGATGCTGGAAATGGAGCCAAGAACTCCGTCAACGAATAATACGGGAAACAGGTCTCCCACTTTCTTTTGGCCTCTCGATCAATAAAACAGTATCAAAAGTAGGCGCCGGAGAAGCAAAACCCAACGGTCAAAAACTTATCCCAGCCGGTACCGAAAAACAATTCCTAGCTCCCCTCCCCGTCGGCAAAATCCCCTCCATCGGTAAAGAAACAGAACGCCGACTAGCCCTAATGGGCGTTCGAACTTGCCAAACCTTAAGCGCCTTACCACCCCGACTACTAGAACGCGAATTCGGAAAGCAAGGCCTGAACATCTGGAAAAAAGCCAGCGGAGAAGACCACACCCCCATCATACCCTACCGAGAGCAAGACTCCATCTCGTCTGAACGTACTTTTCACGCTGACACCATCGACCTACGCTTTTTACAGGACCAACTTCGACAACAAACAGCCCAGCTAGCTTACGAGCTGCGCGGACTGAACAAACTCACTGCCTGTGTGACAGTTAAACTTCGATACGCTGATTTTAATACCTTCACCAAGCAAGCCCGTATCCCATACACCGCACAAGATAGTCTACTGATTCAACAAGCTCTACACCTCTTCCAAAACCTCTATGAACGCCGACAAGCCCTCCGACTCGTAGGCGTGCGCTTCAGTGCCTTGGTCAGCGGACAAAGCCAGCTCAGCCTTTTCGATGATACGGAAAAGGAAGCACGGCTATTGGATGCCATGGATCATATTAGAAATCGATTTGGAAAATACGCCGTCAGACGAGGCGGGATACCGTAATTACTAGGGCTCCAAGGCCACTGTGTACCGCGCGAAATGATCTAAAATAGCCTGCCAGCCCGCTTGCTGCAGCTCGGGGGCGTTCTCATTCTCTGCCTCAAAAATCTCTACCACGCGCACATTATCCCCTTCTTGTGTAAAGCGAATATCGACCTTCCTACCATCTTCAATGGTATAAATAATCCGCTCCTGAGGAATTACCTCTACATAGGTCCCTCTAAAATCAAAACCCATACTGCCATCCTTGGCTTCCATCCGGAAGCAAAATTGTCCACCTACACGCAAATCATTCTCCGCTGCCGGTGAGTGCCAGTCGGCAGAAGCCTGATTCCACTGGGTAATGTGTTCGGGCAGCACCCAACAATTCCATACCCGCTCCATTGGAGCATCTACTAATGCCGTGACTGTTATTGGACGTTCCATTTTATCTAGTTTAACATATTTATTGAGCGTTGTGGCGTTTTGAAACGCCACAACGCTGTTGGTAATTAGTACCGGTAATATTCTGGCTTAAACGGACCTTCTGTTTTTACGCCAATATATTCTGCTTGTTCGGTAGATAGCTCTTCCAGCTCCACGCCAATTTTGGCGAGGTGCAGACGCGCTACTTTCTCATCGAGATGCTTTGGCAAGGTGTATACTTTATTTTCATACTGATCGGCATGTTGCCAAAGTTCCAACTGCGCCAACACTTGATTAGTAAATGAATTGGACATCACAAAAGAAGGGTGGCCTGTAGCGCAACCCAAGTTAACTAAGCGGCCCTCCGCCAACACAATAATATCTTTTCCGTCTACGTCGTACAAATCAACTTGCGGCTTTACCTCCACCTTGCTGGCACCGTAGTGTTGGTTCAACCACGCCATATCAATCTCGTTATCGAAGTGGCCAATATTACACACGATCGTTTTATCGTTCATCAATTGGAAATGCTTACCTGTCACAATATTGCAGTTGCCAGTAGCCGTCACCACGATATTAGCTCGGGGAATCGCATTTTCCATCTTTTTTACCTCAAAGCCATCCATTGCAGCCTGAAGCGCACAGATAGGATCAATCTCCGTTACAATAACGCGGCAACCAGCACCCGCCAAAGAGGCAGCTGATCCCTTGCCCACATCTCCGTACCCAGCTACTACCGCTACTTTACCGGCCAACATCACGTCCGTTGCACGGCGAATAGCATCTACCAACGACTCCTTGCAGCCATACTTATTGTCAAATTTAGACTTCGTTACAGAGTCATTCACATTGATTGCTGGCATTGGAAGCGTACCCTTCGCCACGCGCTCATACAAACGATGTACCCCAGTCGTGGTTTCTTCCGACAAGCCCTTGATACCAGCCACTAGCTCCGGATACTGGTCCAAAACCATATTGGTCAAGTCCCCACCATCGTCCAAAATCATATTCAAAGGTTGGCCATCGCTGAACGCAAACAAGGTCTGTTCGATACACCAGTCGAACTCCTCCGCGTTCATTCCCTTCCAGGCATAAACCGGAATACCTGCCGCCGCAATCGCCGCCGCCGCATGGTCTTGTGTGGAAAAAATATTACAAGAAGACCAAGAAACTTCCGCTCCCAATTCTGCTAGTGTTTCAATCAATACTGCAGTTTGAATGGTCATGTGCAAACAACCCGCAATGCGCGCGCCTTGCAAAGGCTTTGATTGACCAAACTCCTCGCGAAGGGCCATTAAGCCCGGCATTTCTGCCTCCGCTAAGCGAATTTCCTTACGGCCCCAATTGGCCAAATTAATGTCTTTTACTTTGTATTTTGGGCGAGCAGCCGTTTCTGATGACATAAGTTGTTGTTTAAATAGACAATCCTAACGAAATGAACGAAATTTAGTTTGGTGCCACCTCTAAATTTCGGGGTGCAAAGATATAAAATTCCAAAGCAAGCCCCTACGATTTTTTCCTCTTAATACCACAGCCAATCGCGCGGGTAACCGAAGGGTCCGGCTCTTTCCCCATCTTGAGCGCTTCAATTGCATTTGCCAAGTAAGGCACTTCTACTCCAGCAGCATCTTCTGGACTATCATCAATGGCCCCAATATATTTTACTACCCGATTTTTATCCAATAAAAACACATGCGGCGTCTTCGTTGCACCATACACTGGATATACCTCCTGCCGTTCGTCAAATAAGTACAAAAACGGATAAGTGTGCTCCTTAGCTAACTTTTGCATCTCCTCAAAACTGTCGCCCGACTGTACCGCAGGGTCATTTGGATTAATCGCTACCACTGGATACCCCTGCGGAGCGTATTTTTGGTGTAACTCAATAATCCGCTGCTCATAGCCTTTAGCATACGGACAAACATTACAAGTAAAAACAACTATGTATCCCTTGGCATTAGGGATATCTGATAAGCTGTATAGCTGCCCGTCAACGTTTTTTAAGCGAAAATCAGTGGCGGTATCGCCCACTTGGTACCCTGTATTGAGCACAGAAAAGGCAGGAAGCAATGCCGCTGCCAACATCATTAAAAGTACATTTTTCATAAATAAACGATTTATGGTGCGAAAAAAGGTTGTAAAACACGCTCCAGATCCTGAAGAGTCTCAAACGACTGCTCCAAAAAAAGCCGCCTTGATTTATCAAAAACCAAGGTAGCCGGTAAGGCCCCCGTCCACTCCTCACTCACCTTCGGCAACCACCGATTCGGATCTTTTTCCGACAAAACAACTACCTCCGACTGAATATGATTGGCCTGAATAAAGGGAGATACCCGCTTGGCTACCTGCGATTTATAATCCAGACTAACCAACAACACCTTAAAAGGCTGGTGGTGGTATTTCTCCCGCAACTCCTCAAAATAAGGCAGCTCCGCCACACAAGGCGCACACCAAGTGGCCCAAAAATTGACCAAATAAACCGTATCACTTTCCGTCTTTAACCGAACCTCCAACTCATCAAACGATACTACCCGCTGTGCGAATAACGGAACCGCACTTAAGAACAATACCGTAAAAAAGAAATTTCTATTCATTGTACGCGTCCTACGATAAAAACCATGCCACAAAAAACGACAAAAACGGAGCAAAAACCATTTAACCATTTAATAACAAGAATAAATCACCACTGTTTAGCAACACGCCAACCGACTGCCAATAAAAGTGCTTCCCAAAAGGCTCCCTCCTCCTCATACGCTTCCCAACACAGCCGAACATCCGATTGACGGTACCAAAACGAGCGTTCCACTAACTTATTTTCCAAAAAAGAAACTAACTGCCCCTCTCCTACTCCCGAGAGCAATGGACGCCCAAGCCCATCAGCAAGCAACCGCTGCTCCAATACCGCAGGAGGAATATCCAACCAGATCGTGCGACCATGCCGATTCATAAAGGCCATATTATCAAAAAAGCAAGGAGTACCTCCTCCCGTCGAAACAACAAGGGGGCCTTCTTTATCCAATAAGGTACGCAAATAACTACCCTCAAGTGCCCTGAAAACAGCTTCCCCCCGGTACTCAAACAGCCTACTAATGGAGGCCCCTTCCCCGCGCTCGATCGACTGATCTAAATCCACAAACGGACAACCATACGCCTCCGAGAGCCGCTTCCCCCAGTACGACTTCCCACTTCCCATCATACCAACTAAAAAAATTACTTGCTCCATTCCTCCGGCAAATACGCATTAAAACAGCCCTCCGCCGTCAAGCCTCCCTTGCGGGCAATCTGTACCCCATACCGCACATGCTCCAATCCATCCAAACTATGTGCGTCGGGATTAATACTGATTTTAATTCCAAGCGCAAGCGCCTTTGGAATAAGAGTGTGATCAATATCCAATCGATAAGGATGCGCATTTAATTCAATAGCAACACCACACCGCCGACAAGCATCCATGACGGCGTCCCAATCTAAAGGATAACCCTCGCGACTAAGCAATAACCGGCCCGTAGGGTGCCCTAAAATGGTCGTATAGGGATTTTCAATGGCTCGAACCACCCGCTCGGTCGCTTTTTCCACCGGCATTTTTAGGTTGGAATGCACGGAGGCAATGATAAAATCAAAGCGCCGCAACCACTCTTCTGGATAATCCAAACTGCCATCATTCAAAATATCACTTTCAATCCCCTTCAAAATCCGAAAAGAACCCATCTGTTCATTCAAGCGATCAATTGCCTCCCATTGCCGCTCTAAACGCTCCACCTGCAAGCCATTGGCATAAAATGCCGACTTGCTGTGGTCCGTAATCCCTATGTACGAATATCCCAAATCGCGCGCCCGTGTGCACATTTGTTCCAAGCTGTGCAATCCATCACTCCAATCAGTATGTACGTGCAAAACACCCCGCAGCTGATCGGCGGTAATCAAATCGGGTAACTGGCCCGCTGCTGCCAAGTCCAATATACCCGGATAGTCACGCAACTCTGGAACGACATACGGTAAGCCCACTTTCTCAAATACGTCCTGCTCCATCCGCAATCCTTTAAAAGACTGCCCTGGAAAGCGGGCTACAAAGTCAGCTACAAACGACGTAGGTCCCGTATATTGAAACAGCTTAGAGCCAAATTCCTCGGCTAAGCATTTATACAGCACCACCGGAGTGCCATCTGCCATTACCGCTCTTAATTGGGTAGCTTCTGATGCTTCCAAACGCAATTCCACCTCATCAAATGCCGCTGTTAACTCCCCATTATACCCAACTAGCACCTCCATCTGATCTACCACTTCATTTTTTCTGCGCACCATTCCAACTGGAGCGATAAATGCACCTGGTAAGGCAGCCGTTAACCGCGCTCCGAGTGCTGCTGCAATTTGTTCAGCCGTATCGCAATGTAGCTTACCTTTGCTACGCTGGTAATATTCCAATCGCTTCCGCAGGTCTTCCTGGGTTTTTAATCCAAATCCCTTGTACTCCACCAAGCGATTCTCATTACAGGCATACCAAAGCTCGCCTATTGTCTCAATCCCCATATCCTTCCAAACAGACCGGACTTTTTTAGGACCAAAACCATTAATATCCAACATTTCCACTACACCCGCTGGAGTCTCCTGCAAAATAGACTCCAGGGCCTCCATAGCACCCGTCGAGAGCAATTCCATGATTTTGGCAGCAGTAGCTGCACCAATCCCTTTAATTCCTTTCAGTTCTGACTCTGGCAGCTCGCTAACAGGCCTATCCATCTTTCGAAGCGTTAAATACGCATTTCGATACGATTTAATTTTAAACTCATTCTCCCCGTGTAGCTCCAGCAAATTGGCTAACGTATCAAAAGCATTCGCAATTTCTTTATTGGTCATATCGCTCCAAAAAAATCAAAAAGATTCCGCAAAGTTGCTAAAAAACACCCTATACCCACCCCATTAACCATTAATAATTAACCATTAACAATTAAAAAACGGTTCCCCGCCTAACTCGTTCGTCAAGCGGGGAACCATTCTGTATATCTACATCATGAAAAAGTGGTACAAA
>Ga0208787_1000627_pt1 | contig 16588 bp, 42 predicted proteins | sample Wag4_2014_7_11_FD_187362 | JGI IMG/M metagenome (GOLD analysis project Ga0208787, IMG submission 187362) | Fresh water microbial communities from Ohio, USA - Utica-2 Time Series HT 2014_7_11 (SPAdes) (version 2) | ecosystem: Environmental > Aquatic > Freshwater > Water tank | place: USA: Ohio... | reverse complement strand
CAATTATACACAGGTTTAATATTGTTGTCAAACTATGAGGGAAATAAATAACCCCACCGTGCCAATGGCAGAGGATGGGGTCTTGGTTCTAAGGGAGCGTATCCCCTACTAGATCCACAGATCTATTGTAAACCCATTTTTAACAAAATCTGAATATTTTGCTGATTTGTATGATGCGTACTTTTAAAAATTATTTCAAAAATAATTAGTGAGCACATAAGGATTTCTTTTTATCTATATGCACTCACTTAATTTTATTTAATAGAGTTGGTTAATTCTATTTATACCCAGCCCTCGTTTTTTAGGCAAGGGAATATAACTTCAACATCTGGCGTTAGTTCATCTTCAATCCAACCACCATTGTTATAGATTGCAGTCATTGCTCTGTCTACATCTTCGCCCTCACCATAAAGGAATTGAGTTGCTAATATATCGGCTGTGTACTTATCAACACAATCAACGTCATACTTATTCCACACCATTGTTAGCAATAGCGTCATGATAATTGTGTATGTAATAACTACTACATACTTTCCTCGCTGTGTTAGTTTCATTTGTCTGCCTCTCTTTCGTATGCCAAGTCTATCTCTAGATTTAGTAATTGGTCAAGTTCCCACTCTTCTTTGGTCATTAGTAACTCCAAGTCGCAAAGACGGCACAAAATACCCATGTGCTAACTAATACTATGGCTAACCATGTTTCATCATGTGTGTATTTAATTGTATCTACTAAATTGGATACATGATACTTAGTATTGTATAGTGCGTCAGACAATAGAGACTTAGTATTTTCTATTGCTCTATATCTCTTAGAGTAGATATACATTTATCGTACCTCGATTTCTTCTATTCTAAATTCATCTTTATCTTTACCAGATATTTTAATATAGTTAGACAAATACTTTTCAGCATGGTCTTTCTTTTGATAAAAGCCATCTAGGTAGCCCTCGTAGTCTTGCATAATTCCGTATATCTTCATTAGTAGCCAGCCTTATCCATAGCACAATCGTAACATAGCACTATATCATCTAGGCTAGTATTGTTATCTAGTGCCTCATCACATCTAGAGCAATTAGTGGCAAATTGTATGCCAGCCATTTTCATTAGTTCATTTGTATTCATTTTACTACCTTTCATTTTGTTATATCTTAAACCTATCATATACCCCTGACATATTTTGTAGGGGGTAGGGTATGTCTCTAGGTTATTTGCTAGGCTCATACCCTTTTGGGTCTTATTTGCTAGGCTCACTAGAGACTCTCTTTCTATCTATATCTTTACTCTATAGGAGGGGTCTGACAATTTTGGCCTATTTAGATGAACGCCAGGTTAATTGTAGATGAACGTATTTTGGCTTATCCACAAGCAACACGCTGCAATGTTGATAAAGTTATCCACACCTGTTAGTATCCTGTGGATAACGCGGGCGCCACGATCGGGCGTGTCGCACCTTTAAGTTAAGATGCGACTATACCCAATGCAGGCTATAGAGGTTAGTTATATCCTCTACAGCATTGTTGGCACATGTAAGACATAGTGCAATTACAGTCTGTCATTTTTATCCTTTCATTTAATTAAAACCTATCACAACCCTATGACAAAAGCAATACGACACGCTGGGCGCCCCGATCGGGCGTGTCGCACCTTTAAGTTAAGATGCGACTATACCCAATGCCGATTTACAACCTTACAAATGTAGGCCAAGTAATTCCACATGCTGCTTGGAATTTAGCGTCATCAAATCTTTCATTATAAGATAAAAACAAATCACCAAATTCCATAACGATTTCCTCAAAGGTTGTTTGAGGTAATTCATCAACGAATTGATTTAGTATTTTAGCCACTTGTTCGAAGTGTTGTCTTGAGTATGTCATTTTTATCCTTTGTTTGTAATTAGTTTTAATCTATCATCTACCCCTGACAAAAACAAACCGACACGCGGGGCGCCCGCGTTGGGCGTGTCGCACCTTTAAGTTAAGACACACCTATGCCCAATGTAGATTTTGTCAGACCCCTATGCTAGGATTTTAATATGATAAAAGATAAGGATACAAAAATGAACAAAGATACAATGATACAACTAATTCATAGTGAATTAAATGCAGAATACAATGACCCTACTATCGCTACCTATGCCCTCGCTGGTTTATTGTCAGCCCTTGTTGGTAAGGTAGAACTAGAAAAATATATAGCAATGAAAGGTTGGAACAAATGAAAGGTATCAAATGTTTATTCTGTGACGACTATGACACAACAAAAGATATAGATAAAGATTGGTTTCTATGTCTGTCTTGTGGTATAGACTATGAATTAAAAGATAACAAAATAAGCGAAATATGGTTAGGGGTAAGAAATGCATAAATGCGAAATATGTAATAACGATAAGAAATTCTTTCAGACAGTATGTGAGGTGTGTTGGTCAAGAATAGACCACCCTGCCTACTATACTAAAATAAATAACATAATGAGTAGAGATTTAGAGGAGGTACTAAATGCAAAATAATTCAACACAACTATGGTATGCAGGAACTGTCACACAATTTGGTGACATGCAAAAAATCTATGATGATGAAACATTGTGGACTCTTGAAAGTAAAGACGGCAAGTGGGCTAGTGTAATCCTTGACGGAGTTGATGTGTACAATGTTAGAGGTGAGGGTGCATGGAACTTAGCAAGAAAAGTTGCTGAGTCTCATATGCTTAAAAGAGAACAACTACAACAAGAAGGGTGGGTAACAGCATAATGGAACCACATTGGCACGATTACTTAAAAACAGCAAAAGATAAAATACTATCTGCACAGACTTATATAGATGAGATAGCACGATACTCAACTATTACTGACGGCACAGAAGAACAACTATTGCGTTTGTCAGAGCATTGTACTAAGATGAGTAAAACAATAAATGTAATACTACAATATGAAAAGGAGAACGCTAATGTCTGACCCAAGATTTCTAATGGCAGAGACTTATTCAATGCTACATGCTAACAAAGAACTAATGGCAGAATTTGATAGTGCCATAAATAAAGTTAGTTCACCAGATGAGGCAATTCAAGTTTGCTTTCAATATCAAAGAAAGGTAGAAGCAGATGTCTAAAGAAAAACCTATACATAAAATGATTGATGAAGTATTTGATAAAGAATTAGAGACAGAGTTGTTTGATGAGATTGTGGAGGAACGCAATTTCATTGTGAACACTTTAAAGACTTGGATTGAGACAGACGCAATCTGGGAACAAATGGTTAATAACAAAGAGGAAAGAAAACAATTCCTAATGCATATGCAAATGTTATTCTTGACAGAATTAGAGAATAGCACTTTAATTGAATTAGCAACTACTAAACATGGAGATAAATAAATGGAACCTATAATCATTATTGGTTTTATATTCTTAGGAATAGTATGGTATTTAATTTATAAAGAAAAGATTTTGTAAATACCCCGAAATTTGGGGGCGCCCTGTGGATCGTAACAGACCTATTAAGTTTAAGAAATAAGATGCCCCAGTCTAGGAACGGAGCAGAACCAGACTGGGGCTGTAGTTCTTAGTCTAGGAAAAATGAAGTAAACCTAGACCAAGAAGTTTTTACTAGATTGCTACTTGAACAATCTTATATTCAGGCTTGATTGTAGTCCAGCGTTCTTTGCCTTTTACATCAAGGCGAACTCTCACCGAGCCAGATGAGTTTTGTACAATTTCTTGTACTATTCCTTTGACCCCACTATTTTTTGTAGTGAGTTCTTGACCTAATTGGATTAGTGTCATTTGCTTCCTTTCGTTGTTGTTAATACTAACTTAGCATACACGACTGACAACCACAAGTCAATAGCCGTGTGAGGTTCGTCACATCTAGGGCGCCCAGGATGTCCGATTTATCCTGTTTAAGATCCTTGACTATGTCACCCCGATATGCTAAGTTAATAATATGAGTAACACATATAAGGATAGAAAAGTTCAACACGTACAAGGCTTACGCCGTTCTAGTGCTAGTGGCACACATAAAAATAAAGTTAGAGATAGACAAAAGAGATTGTCTAGTGCTACGATATGGAAAGACTACCTAAAGGATAAAGATGAATAAGTTAAAACGCTCACACGATAGAAAAGTTACTAACCTAGTTAATAATGCTGGTAATGGTAGTTTAATCCAAAATACATTCGGACTACCTGCTGGAAAAAATTATTCCTGTCCTGGTGCTACATCCATATGCGAGAAAGTCTGTTACGCTGGTAAGTTAGAAAAACTATACAAGGCTGTCAAGGCTAACCTATTACATAATTGGGAATTACTTAAAGACGCTAACTACACTCAAATGTATTTATTGTTAGATGATATGATTAAAGATTTTGTTAAAGATTGTGATAAACGCAATGCAGAAAAACTATTCCGTATCCACTGGGACGGAGATTTCTTTAACGATACATATACTAACGCCTGGTATTCTGTAATCAAAGATAATCCTACAATTAAATTCTGGGTATATACAAGAGTAATGTCTGCAGCGTTAATTCTAAAAGACTTACCTAATCTATCTTTATATTATTCTACCGACAGTGATAATACAGACAATGCTAAAGTGTTATCTGTTGACCATGGAATTAAACTTGCATACCTTGCCGATACATTCGCAATGGGTAAAGAGCAACTACTCAACCTGGTTAACGCTAAGGGTATTCCATGTCCTGAGAATAATAAGAAAATTCCTCTTATTGACAAGGGTGGCTCTGCCTGTGTAAAATGTAGTCAATGCGTAGTAGGCCGTAATAATATCTTATTCTCTGCTACTAAAAAATAAGGGGTATATTGAAAACTTTATTCTGGTTATTCGTAATACTATTACTAGTAATGTTTTTTGCATTACCTGTAATAGGTTTAATTATGGGATTTATTCAAGGTATAAAAGTAGATAGTAAATGGGAAAAAGAAAATACAGACGCTAATATAATTAGAAAGAATTAATTTCCTACCCCGATTCCTGGATCGGTGGGCGCCCCATGTGACGAACATCACAACGATTAAGTTAAGAAGGTGCTTGCCCCAACCCCAGATTTATGATAAGGTTTTTATTGTAAGAACCCTACTAACAAAGGAAATCAAATGGCAGGAAAAACGATAAATGTAAAGGTAGCCAGAACTAAGGTTATCAAAGCATTAGAAGTAAAAGTTCAAGAAATGCAAAATGCACAAATGAACTATGAATTAGCACACGCTAAGTATGAAACTGATTTAGCCCAATGGCGAAAAGAAGTTGCAGAATTAGCCTTATCACATAAAGACTCAATCATGGGTGATAATGTAACAATCAACGAAGCAGGTTCATGGCGAGTGCCTAATGGATTTATTGGAGTGGAACTATCTTTCCACTTGCCACTATCCGTAGCAAATGCACCTCAACCAGAAGCACCAAAGCAACCTTTCCAATCAAATGGTTATGGTCGTGACTATGTTGGTAACTACGAACAAAGAATTGCAGAAATACAAAATGCAATTAGAGTTCTAAATATGTCTGATGAGGAAGTAGTTTCAACTTCTACTTACCAATCAGTTTCAAGATACCTATAAAGTAGGGTTCTTGACAACAACCTGAGCATGTTGCTAAACTGCTCACCAACCCTACTACTTAAGGAAAATAAATGGGATTAGATATGTATCTATACGCAAGACAATTTGCTTTCAATGGTTTTAAAAATCAAGACCTATATGATAAATTAGTTCAAGAGGCACCGTTTGCACTTGATACTGCAACGCTACAAGTACAGGTGGCCTACTGGAGAAAAGCAAATCAGATTCATAAATGGTTTGTTGACCACGTACAAGACGGTAACGATAACTGCGAAGAGTATCGTGTAACACGAGACCAACTACAATTATTATTAGATAATTGTAAACTAGTATTAATGAATAAAGAAGAGGCAAAAACTTTATTGCCAAGGCAAGAGGGATTCTTCTTTGGTTCATATGAGTATGATGAATTCTACTGGTATGACATTCAAGACACTATAGACCAAATAGAAAAGATTCTAAATGAATACCCTGAAGAATGGGACTTTCAATATCAGTCTAGTTGGTAGGGGATGAACGCTGTAGGCCGCAATGCCTGCAGCGGGATCCTGGCCCGCATTCGTAGGGTGTGCGGGATCCAGGGCGCCCGCAAAATGTCCGATTTAGACCTTTAAGAAGCAAGAAAAATTATCCCGAAATGCTTGACATTGTCACAGGCTTAATATAAGATAAATATATCTACAACGAAAGGAAATACTATGGCACATGCCTTAGAAGAAAAAGACGGACAAGTTGCTTTTGCCTTGAGAGGCAAACCTGCTTGGCATGGTCTAGCAAATGTGTTGTTCGATAAGGACGAACACATTAACACTAGCACAATGTTAGATAGCGCAAAACTATCTAATTGGAATATACAGTTAGAAGAAATACAAAACCCTACTAACTATCGCAGTCACAAGTCTAGTTACTATGTGACACGCACTAATCCTTTTGACTCTGGCACAGATATTTTAGGTGTTGTTGGCGAAAGATACAAAGTTGTTCAAAATGAACAATTATTTGAATTTGGAGATAACCTATTGCATGGTGGTGCAAGTTGGGAATCTGCTGGTTCAATTAAAGACGGAACAGTTGTGTTCGGTTCTTTAACTATTCCAAAAGAGTTCACACTAGACCCACAGGGTGCTAACGATAAGACAACAACTTATCTCTTAGTGCATACTTCACATGACGGCTCAGTAGCCGTTCAAGCAAGTATCACACCTGTTAGAGTTGTGTGTCAAAATACTCTTAACCTTGCGTTAGGTAGCGTGAAGCAATCTTTCAAACTACGCCACACAGCAACAGTTGAGGGAAAGATTCAAGTTGCTCGCGAGGCTCTTGGATTAACAATCAGATATATGGACGACTTCGAGGCAGAAGCCAAAGCCTTATTTGAAACAAAAATCAACGACAAACAAGTCTACGATATAATCACTTCAATTTATCCAAAGCCTGACAAGGATAAAAAAGCAAGTGTTACTAAATGGGACAATAAAATAAGTTTAGTTAATGACTTATATTTTGACTCACCTACTAACGCAAACATCAAGGGTACAGCGTGGGGCATGTTCAACGCCTTAACTGAGCGCTTAGATTATTTCAAGTCACGCAAGACCGACTCTGAAAATACTCTTGCCTCTGCTTCTGGTTTTGACGCTATGCAAAATGCAGAAAAGAATAAATTGTTTAGAGCAGTCAAAGAATTGGCTGGTACTAAATAAGAATTGCCAATAAAAGGCAACTGACCTGAGCATGTCTGAGGAAACTGCTCACCTAGCCCTCACTTAATCGGTGGGGGCTATTTTAATTCCAGGATCTCGCGGGCGCCCTGTGTCCGTTTTTTGTGTATTAAGAACACCTTTAAGAAAGCCCTTGACCTATCCCCATTAAGATGATAGTATTTTTTATGGTGGAACTATTAAGGTGGGTATATGGATAAGAAGTACAAAAGTATATATAGTAAAAATGGATTAGAAGTTTTTGTAAACCCCGAAGATTTTTGGGTAGATTATAAAGTTAGATTAAATGGATATCATGCTAAAACCTTTTATGGTGAAACTGCATGGATGGATGTAACTAGATTTGTTCATGACCAAGCAATGGAATTTTGGGATTTTAATCTAGATGAAATTAATGATAGATTAACTAATGACATAGTAAAAGAAATTGAAAGGAGATTCTCAGATGCAGGAATGTAATTGGATCTGTTCAGATACTCCAGGATTGTTTTATTGTAATGATTGTGATAGATTAAGACAATGGAACAGATTTGCCCAGGCCTATTCATATTACGTAAGAGAGGGTTATTATGACTAAAGAAGATTTAATAGTACTATGTGAAGAATCAATAACTAATCTAGAAGATATTAGAGCAGCATTAGTTAATGGTGAAGTATGATAGATTTTGATCTTGAATACCCCCTTGAAAAAATACTTACGAATATGCTTGACAAGGTAGAGGGTCATGTGATTAACTGTAAGTGTGTTGATTGTAATAGTCTAGAAGTACTAGCCTATATGATTAAGGTGGAGGAATAATGTCAGACAAATGTAATTGTCATCATTGGGTGTGTGGTTGCAACTTTACAGTTGGTCATAACTCAGGATGTAAGGGAGGTTACTAATGCCTACATTCGATGTACTATCAGGAACGTGGTATCACATTACAGCACCTGATTTAGAAACTGCTGAGAAAGCCTATGACGCATACTGGGATGTGGATGAACAACTACCAGAGGGTTGTAAGGTGGTAGAGGGTGAAGTGGACAGTCATTGGATACCTGTAGATTTGGACGGTATGGACTTGACTTTAGAACAATATTCTAATATATTGAGAACTAGTCCTAATAAAACTACATTAGAGGCTATGAAAGAAGCACTAGAGGGCGATACAACTCCAGAACCTCCGAAAGGTTGGGAACCAGCATGGTAGAAGAAACACAAGATAAAGATATTGCACAGTTACAAGCATTCTTTAAATACAATATACCTACTGATGAAATACTATCAGGTAGATTAAAGATACTTATGGCTGACTTGTCATGGCAAATGGACTTGCCTACTTGGACCAAAGAAGAATTGGATGTTATGTGTGCAAGAATGGACGCACTTGTAGAAGTGTCCAATCTGTTATATGATATTCAATGGCACCGACTAAATTGGGAGAGAAAACAAAATGGCTAAGTACATTGAAAGCATTGAAGTCAATCTTCAGATGTGGGCAACTGTAAGTTTGTCTGCTGAAGAAATTCAGGATATTTATCCTGAGTTTGAAGACATGACTGACTTTGAAGACACTGATGAATTAGAAACAGCAATCGAAGAATATATGAATATGAACTATATGGACCATGTTCAATATTCAGATGGTGCTTTAGATGAATGCACAATCAGTGTTGTGCTTGAGGACGATGGCAATGAGTAAAGTTTCTCCTGAACCTTTCTCAGTATTCTTTGAGTCCTGTGAATTCTGTGGCAACGAGTTGTGCAGTTGCCTAGATCCAAATATGAATCCAGACTCACCTGACTATAATAAGGTTATCTTATCTATGGAAGAGTGGAGTCATCACTTTAAACCACTAGTCAATCACTTAGACAAAAATGCATCCTTTGACGATGGCTCTGGAGGTATCATGTTTGAGACCTATGGTGAGGAGTATGACTACGTGGCTGCTATAGGCCATAAGGAACCAAACCGTATATGGACCTACATCGATAGAGAAGACGGTAGCACAGCGATTATCAATAGATGGGCTTTCGTTAACAGAATTGGGTATATGTTAACAGAAAAACCATATGATGATATGTTAAATATAGAAGTACAACTAGATCAAGAATAGGATATATAATGTTGACAATGGAAGAATATAAAGTTGTAGATCGAATTCTAGTTAACTACCTAGAAGTCGGGGATCTAATAAAAATCAAGCAAGAAGTATTTCAAGTTATTAATCTATTAGATACTAGTGATGGATGGGATATTATTGTTTTAGATAATTATGATGAAACTAAGACTATCTCTGTACCCGATGGTAGTTATCTTAAGATAGTAATGCTTGAAGAATATGAGGGCTAGGGTCTTGACAGGCTCTAGCAAAAATGCTAAACTACTAAAGAGAAAAGGTGTGGACAATTGTTTATTTCAGGAGAAAAAATTGCAAGGCTTATCATTAATGTTTTATCTGATAGTCGGATATCACTTAACCAATGGAAGTTCGATATTCCTGACCATTTGACAAACCAGCACTTGGGGATTGTAGCAAATGCAAAGAATCTGGCAGACGGCATAAATTACCAGATTGAAAGAAAAGGACTTGACTTATCAGATGAAATTCTGGTAGTATCAAGAGATAAGAAAGAATATGCGACTAGAGACGGAAAGGTAGTCAGAAATGAATACATTAACTAAGTGCGAGTTTATAGAAGGCTTCTCTAAGATATGTATAGAGGACAAGGTTCATGACGACTTTGTTACCTACAATGACTTAGGTATTCCTTTGGCTATCGCTGTGGTTGCTGAAATTGCTGACTTAAAGGGTAATGGTAAAGAAATCATTGACGAGACTTTCGCGTTAATGTGTGAACTCTTAGAGGTAGACCCAAATGTCGAGTATGCTGACTTTGATGACTTCATGGCTGGAAGCAACTACGAAGAGGGCACAGAGGACTAACGATCCTCTCCTCCCCTCAAGGGGGGCGGGCGCCCAGGACCCTATCATAAAAGCATTAAGAAGTCAATAGATAAATCCCCAAAAGTATTAAGAAGGGGTATATATAATTCCCACAATAGTATTAAGAACTATAGATATATATCCATATATTGACTATAAGTCATATAGATGGTATTATTGATATAAATATATTTTAATCAAAAGGTGTATATAGTATGACTTGTATAGTAGGTATAGTAGATAATCTTTCTACCCCCCGAAAAGTTTATATGGCCGCAGATAGCGGGGCATCCGATGAAAGTATTATGATATCTATTATTGATCCTAAGATACAAAGGAATGGAAAATATTTAATAGGGTATGCAGGTGAAACTGGTTTAGGACAATTATTACATTCTATAGATCTTCCAGATCCTTCTGGATATAATGGAAAAGAATTAACTAAATTTTTAAGAACTAAATTTTGTCAAGTATTTAAGAATGCTATAGGTATATATTCTCCTTCTACTTCCCCCGCCGATGATAAGGATGGCGGCATCCTGGCTTTGATCGCAGTACGCGGCCGCCTCTTTGAATTTGACTCCTCCGACTTCCAACTCAATGAGATTACGGAAGGCGCCATAGGCAGCGGCGGCACCATAGCCTTTGGATCCCTGTACACAACCCGCGGGTACAAAGATATAAATAGAAGATTAAAAGTCGCGGTAGAAAGTGCTATTGAATATAGTCCTTCATGTAAAGGACCTATATATTTTGATCATATATAAAATGTAATAAAATCTGCATATTATCTGGCAGAATTATATAATTATCTATCAAAAAGTATTAAGAATCTATTAAAATATACCCAGAATTATGCAAAATAAATGGGCATAAAAACATTACGAATATATAAATATATGCCCAAAACTATTGACATATTATAAATATTATGATAGGAGGGCGCGTATTATAGGATTACGATAAGGGCCGCAAATGCCCAATCTCCCATTTCCCTCCATTTTAAACCATATCTTTCCAATATTAATAATCTTATATCATAATATATAGATATTCGGGTATCAATAAAGCCTAATATAGTCCTATATAACGTAAGTTATATGTTTATATATGCTCATATGATCTATTGTTTATATAGGTAAAAGGATTAAGAAGGGCTATTTCTCTACCCGATTTTTATTTTTTTTGTTAAAAATATATAGCCATAACCATATAATTCCAGATGATATTAATAGCATATATACTGAAGATTTATATATTATTTCCATGTTTAGTACTCCTCTCTACATTTATGGGCTTCCATTATCATTTTTAGATTCTCTCTAGTAAATATATCTATATTAATTCTATACCCACAATCAAAGCATCTGGCTGAATTGTGGCTATCTTGGTCATTCTTGACCCTATCTATAATCCACATTATTTGTACTCCAATTTAAGATATTTAATGGCTCTTTCTAATACTACTGTATCATCTTTAAATCTACCCAGCCCAGTATTGCAACTGTCGCAAATATAGCCTGTTATCTTACCTGTCTTATGATCGTGATTAAGGGCTACTCTAGAGGTTAATCCAGGGATGGTAGTCTTTTCACAGATAGGGCATTTAAAGTCCACCAGGGATGGCTTAGAGTCACTCCAGGCACCCTTGTCTATCATTGGCTTACCGTCTATGCTTAGTCTGCATTGTGAGCATGAGGGCCTTCTAATGGGTCTGTTGTTTACTCCAGTTTGGTTTAAGTCAAAGTCTTTAGTTGGAAGGATGCGATGGCAGATATTACATATTTTTTCATCAAATAAGTCTCCATATTTACTTGGATCTATTTTTTTAACATTAAATTCATTTAGTTCTATTATCTTATCTAGTCTTATAAAGTATATACTAAGTTTATTTTTTGTATCTTTTACTACCCCGATATCATTTATTTCTAATCCAGTTATATTATCACTTATTAATGAAGATACTATCATGCGTTTCCTTTCTACCCTCGATTTTGTAGGAACAGCAGGACTTGAACCTGCGATAGCCGAATTATGAGTTCGGTGCCTTAACCTACTTGGCTATGCTCCCTTGGCTCTTCCACCTGGACTCGAACCAGGAACCTGCCGATTAACAGTCGGACGTTCTGCCAATTGAACTATGGAAGATTAAGGCTTAATATCGTCTCCATCTATACTATCTTCATCTATCAACAGATAGTCTATATAGGCTTGCATGTCATTCATAACAGTATTAACTGCCTTTATATAATGCCTTACAGATGGATCACTATTATATTCTAATTCTTTTTCATATTCTTTCATAGCCATTAAGACAGTATAAAATTCAGACATTGTCTCTACCCTCGATTTGTTGTGAGTTGTATCCCCTTTGGGCTAACCCACCATCATCTTCTTGTTCTTCTTTCCATTTAAGCCAGTAAGGTATCCCTGTCTCGTCATAGTCAGATCCAATGGCGGTAAGAATCTCATCATTGTCTTTTACGTATCTTTTAATATAGGATGCAAAGTCTTGGTCTGCTATATCTCTATCTACCCGATTTGTTCTTAAAATGTCCTGGATATCTTCAGGGCTTTTGTCTGGTTGATGAAAATCTATCATTGGTTATCAAGTTCTTTTTGACAGGACTCACAAGGATCTACTCCTGATAAACAAAGCGTATTCTCATCAATAATCTTCTGTGCCATCATAATCTCTCTACGATGAGAGGACTCTCTTACGATCCTATCTAGATTGGCATCTTGTTGATCTCTATCTTGACGAATCAACTTATCAAAATCTCTTGACATTAATTTCTCCCTAACATTGCTATACCAAACAAGAATATGCTCATAACTACCAAATATATAGGTAAGAAGTTTGATGTCTCATACCACATAATTAACCCTCAATCCCAGTGTTTCGTCCACCATCTATATAGTTCATATTGTTGTTTATGATGTCTACAATACTTTTGCGTATCTTCTTAAACACAACACTATCTTCATCTTGTGCTTCTAGACTGCGGAATACACCATTAATCTCTTGAATCATATTGACTACATCTTCTCGATCTAATACTTCTTTGCCCACACTACCACCTTTTTCTATTGATATGTTTTCCTTTATTTCTATATTCAAGTATAGTATAGAGGCAAGAAATTGTCAATAGGCTAAAAGATAGTAAAGCAAGGCTTATTTCTAAGGGACTTAGATTAGGAAGCATTTGTACTGTTTTCGCCGAACTTTAAATCGTCAAGTTTTAATAATTTAATAAAGCCAGCCTTAGCCTTTGCTCCAACTACAAAACTAACTATTTCTCCACCTTCTTTAAGCAAGATATAAGTAGGAACACTTGTAATATTATATTGTTGTACCATCGCGGAATCTTCATCTACATTTATTCTTTGTACTTTAAGATTATAATCTTTCTCTATCTCATCTATTATTGGGTTCATCAACTTACAAGGACTGCACCAAGGTGCCCAGAAGTCTAATAATAAATATTTATCCATTAGTTATAATCCTTTTTAGACCAGTATCTATTTTTATACGAACCAATAAAATTTTTTCTTAAATCTTGTATACCTTTTCTTACTTTATCTCGACTAAAGTTTTCTGATTCACTATCCCAAGAATCTCTTTTAAATGGTATCATCTGATACATTGGAGTTCCTGACGGAATAAGGCCACTAAAACCCTTTTTAATATAAAATGGAACCCTTGGGTTATTTGAATAATGTAACTTATCAGCATCAACTATTGCAGATATTGTAGTAAAGGGAAGATCTATTCTTCCAAGTGGGTGTGTTAATAGATAACTGTATCCATCTGGTAATTTTGGAATCCATGGTTGACGCCAAACAAACTCATGTTCGTAGTAAAAATCATTTTTAGGATAACTATTTTTTTCTCTATGCCCTATTGGAGTTGGGTTAGGCTTGCTTGCAGTATGATACTCAATGTCTCCATCACTTTCTTTTATAAAAATATCAGTCCAAGTTTCTTGAATGTAACCAGAAGTTAGTCCGTCTAGAAATGGTATACAATTTTTTATGTTACGATTAGGATTCCCAAGATCATTTATTTCCATATTTTTTAAGTTGATTCCTGGTATTGCTTTAAACCAATCTGGAATATAAAACTTTGAGGGTTTTGGTGCTGGAACTACTAAGTCTGCATCTTCTATTGTTGGTGTAAATACTATTTTTTTATTCATTATTCTTCATCAAATATACTTTGTTGATAACCATCTGTTTCTATTTTATCTTCCCAAATTCTAAACACCATCATACATGGATCTTCTCCATTTTCCCATGCTAATTCTTCTTCATCTGTCATGTAACCAGAATCATGTGTGTCGCAAAATGGTTTTGATATCCACCCATTAGAAATTCCAAGGTCACGCCAATCAAAGTAATCCATCTTTGCTTTTAATTCTGATTCAACTAAAAGTTTATGTTGTTCTAAATTTGACCAATCTGGTGCTGTGTAGTCTTTTTCCATTAACCGACTACCTTCCAATCTTCTTTAGCGATAACTTTAAATCCAGAACTTCTTTCTAATACCATACTTTGATAATTATGTAATCCAAATGTATCTTCTAAGTTTTTTAATACTCTATCTACTGGTAATGTAGAGCATGTATATAAATCAAATTGAACAAATGCTGGATCTTCTTCGTCCCATACGTGCATTGCAATATGAGAAGTTTCAATCATTACAATTGCTGTCAAGCCACGATTACCTTCTTTTGAAACATAAGAAGCAAATGGTCCTTGTATAATTTTCATATCAATTGATTCAACTAAATTTTTCATCCATTCAATTGTTTTACCCTCGTCTGTTGGGGGTATAAGTGAATAGCCATTAACTAGTAAGTGATTATGAAGTGCCATATATATCCAATCTATGAGATATCTATAATATCAAAAAGCGGGACTGTTGTCAATCCCGCTCCTTGTCTTTTCCCTACTAAGGAAAGTCTGTACTACTATCTTACTACAATTTCTTTAGGTTGTAAATGCTTTGGTAGATATTTTTTTAGACGTACTTTTAATAGTCCGTTTTCTACCTCGGCTGATTCAACTTCAACGTGTTCTCCTAGAGCAAATGTAGATGAGAATGATCGTGTAGCAATTCCTTTATGTAGGAATTCTGTACCGTCTTCTCTTTCTCCAATTGTTCCAGAAACACGTAGTTTGCCCATATCCATTATAACCTTAACATCTTTTTTGTCAAAACCAGCAACAGCGAATTCTAATTCAAATTCGTTGTCATCAATTTTTTTGATGTTGTAAGGTGGATAATTTGAGATATGTTTGTTGAGGTCATTTTTTAATCCCATCAACTGATTAAATGCATCATCAAAACCTAAGAAAAAAGGTTCTAGTTGCATTTGTCGCATTAGTGAACTTACCATGTTTTTGCCTCCTTTGCAGCGAGTTATTTGCTACCCCCCATTCGGCAGGGCAACTATAATATTATACCAGTCTATCTGGAATTTGTCTACCCTCAACTGGAACTAATTCTCCCATGTGAATAGCATTTATATCTTTACGAACCCATGTTTGGCCATAGGGTAATCTTTGTGCCAAGTGTTGAAATGTAGGATCATCACTTAAATTTAAATAGGCATTATGATACCAAGGTAAATCATAATATGCTGGAGCATTAACCAAAAGCATACCTGCTGTATTCCAGTGTTCTTCTATTCTTGGATCATTATTAATAACTTTACCACTTAAGCCATATGCTGGAACATTTACGCTTACAAGAGGTCTATCTACTTCAAACATCTTTTCAAGTATTTCTGCATTTAAATACATATCAGAATCTATATATAAAACTGCATCATTATTTACTACCTCGACATTATCTTTCCAGGTATCTTCGCCCCAATTATGACCACCAATTCTTCTCAATCTTTGAGTAAAATCTCTAATTAGATTACGACCTGTTTCAATTCTTATCCATCTATTTGAAAAAGTTACCTTACTTTCTTTATCATTAATAGTGTATGTCCAATACTCACCATTTAATTCTTCTAACTTTTTAATTACCTCATTAAATGGATCTAAGCCACGATGATCTAATTCTAGTGCAGCAAAATATTTTGCATTAGGAAATTTAGAAATAACCTGCTCAGCATCTTTTAGCCAAGCCATGTGTTCATTCCTATCACACTTCCACCCAACCAATGGTGTTCCTATAACAAAGTGTTTATTATAATCTATTTCTTTAAACATTATAAACTCCTATTCAATAAACTATTATACACGTCTTGAGACACAAACCAAGCGTCATGCCTAGATTTATTGTGTAATATTTGAACATATCCCTTTTGTGGCAATAATTCTTCTATAAAAGCCTTATTGACAGTATGATT
>Ga0208787_1000626_pt1 | contig 16594 bp, 12 predicted proteins | sample Wag4_2014_7_11_FD_187362 | JGI IMG/M metagenome (GOLD analysis project Ga0208787, IMG submission 187362) | Fresh water microbial communities from Ohio, USA - Utica-2 Time Series HT 2014_7_11 (SPAdes) (version 2) | ecosystem: Environmental > Aquatic > Freshwater > Water tank | place: USA: Ohio... | reverse complement strand
CTCCCCACAAAGTTTCACTGTCTGGAACGCCTATCGAGAATTCCTTGTCCGACCTTTGGACACAAATGGAGTTTATTAACCCCACCATCCTTGGATCCTACCAGAAATTCAAAGAGGATTTCCAAGCTCCAATTGAGCGCTTCAATGATGAAGCCGCAAAAGAACGCTTGTTTAAAAGAGTACGCCCCTTCTTCTTGCGACGCACCAAAGAGGAAGTAACTCCAGACCTCCCCCCTCTCACCGAACAGCTGTTTCTTTCGGAAATGACCAACAAGCAACGTAGTCGATATGAAGAGGTAAAATCCGCAGTCCGAAATGAAATCTTACAGCTATTCGATGACCCTAAAACAAGACTATTAGCAATACAGTCCCTTACTAAGCTTAGACAAATTGCAAACCACCCCATTTTGGAAAATTCCAATTATATCGGAGATGCAGGAAAAATCGAGGACGTAATGGCCCAATGGGACACCCTGAAAAAAGATGGACATAAAGTGCTTTTTTTTAGTAGCTTCACCAAACACCTACAGCTCTATAAAAACCTATTCGACCAAAATAAAACACCCTATTGTTGGCTGACTGGCTCTACCCCAGCATCCGACAGAGAAGGTATTATCCAAACATTTCAGGAAAACAAACAAATACAGGCATTCTTCTGCTCTATTAAAGCCGGTGGGGTAGGGCTTAACCTGACCTCCGCCAGTTATGTATTTCTACTCGACCCTTGGTGGAACCCAGCCGCAGAAGACCAGGCCATCGCTCGAGCGCACCGAATTGGTCAACAACAATCCGTACATGCTATCCGATTTATTAGTCACAACACCATCGAAGAAAAAATTAGAGCTATGCAATTACGTAAAAAATCACTCGGACAAGCGTTATTTGCTGCAGAAGGAGAAATACCTGCACTCACTAGAGCAGATATAGAAGATTTACTATCCTAACATATTTTTTTTTCACGTACGTTTGCAAACAAAAACAACAGACATTTTATCGTAATGAAAAAGGTTGAAAACCTGAAATTCCCCAGTAACCTGCTTATCATTCTAAAAGACGAAGGCTTTTGGGAAAATGATCTTTTTGCTCCCTTCCTAATAACAGTGGAAGAAACACACTATAAAGGACTGGACAAAATTAGTTACGAAGCCTCCTTTCCCATCCTTGATGAATATGAAGATATCGATGGCTACGAATGGGAGGATATTATTAGAGCCTTTATAAGAGAACAAAATCCGTTTCTCGAATCTAAAATGATCGGAGAGTCTGAAGAGGATTTATGCATTATCTGGACAGACGACCCAGATAACTTCCGAACTATGCTCACCTTCATGCAAGAGCTCATCCAACAGCCAGAAACCATCGCCCGACTGAGAACCGCGGAGGACTAATATAATTCCAGGTTCAACATGAAGCATTTCGAAACGTTACAATCGCTCCTGAAAAAAGAAAAAGAGGAGGATTTAGCGCAATTCATCCAATTCGTTCAACAACGCCCGCTTCATGAGCGCGTTAGGGAAGGCTATACTTGGTACCCATTGAAAATAGTGCAGGCTGGCTTTGCACTAGGAGAAAAGGCATTTGTCATAGTAGAACGTACCACCAACCTCAATCAACCGCACCAGTTGCGCAGCGGTATGTCTGTTCGCTTTTTCTCTCAGGCAGCACACGTGAATGCCCCCGAAAAAACAGGGGTCATCAACTTTGTGGAACGAAACAAAATGAAAATCGTTCTCAATTCAAAAGAAGTACCTGACTGGATTGAGTTCGGCCTCCTAGGTGTAGATATGCTCTTCGACGACCGAACCTATCGGGAAATGGAGACAGCCCTCTCAAAGGTCCTATCTGCTAAAGGTGATCGCCTTTCCGAGTTTCGAAGGCTACTTACCGAACCTAAACCCTCCGATCAAGAGATCCTTCATCTTTCCATCGATGCCGAAACAAAGCCTGATCATCTCAATGCCTCTCAACAGACAGCCGTAGAGGCAATCTTGGCAAATAAAGACATCGTCATCATTCACGGACCCCCAGGAACAGGCAAAACCACCACCGTAGTAGCTGCCATAACACAGCTCGCCCAACGAGAAAACACCATCCTTGTAACCGCTCCAAGCAATACGGCCGCCGATCTATTGACCGAACGAATTGCAGAAAAGGGTCTACAAGTCGTGCGTATAGGTAATATTAGTCGAGTTGATGACGCCGTTATTGAACACACCCTAGAAGCATTACTCTCCAATCACCCAGAAAGCAAAAACATACGAAAAGTCAAACTGCAAGCCGCTGAGTATCGGCGACAATCGCAACGCTTTAAGCGAACGTTCGGTGCAGAAGAGCGCCGCGAACGAAACCAACTCAAAGAACAAGCCAAAGAGCTAGATGCCTGGGCTCAAACCCTAGAAGATAGACTCGTGGACGAAATCTTGTCCGGTGCTAATGCCATTGTCTCTACACTCGTCGGAGCAGCCAATCCAATATTAAATCGGTATAAGTTTAGAACCTGTATAATCGACGAAGCAGCACAAGCGCTCGAACCAGCCTGCTGGATCCCTATCGCGAAATGTAGTCGACTAGTATTAGCTGGTGACCCGTTCCAGCTCCCTCCAACCGTAAAATCGCGTGATGCTGCTAAAGGCGGACTAGCTCACACATTAATAGAGCGCGCCATAACACTACTTCCAACACGCGTCTATCTGCTTCAAACACAATACAGGATGAACCAAGCCATCATGAACTTTTCTAACCAGTGGTTCTATGATGGACAGCTCAGCGCTGCTAGCTTTGTTGGCGACCGACGATTACTCGCACTCGATGATAAAGGGGAGACATTAACCGTCTTTGACCCCGTCGTATTCGTCGATACCGCCGGCTGCGGATTCGAAGAAAAACTGATCACTGCTTCCAACTCTAGGTCACAAAGCAGGTTTAACCAGGAAGAAGCTCTTTTGCTTAGGGAGCATTTACTACAATTGACTCGAACGTTTGAGCATACCGGCAACTTTCCAGACATTGGAATCCTCTCCCCCTATCGAGAGCAAATCAACTTTTTGGAAGAAACCCTAAGAACAGACCCCATACTAGGTGAAATGTTGCTCCGTACCCCCACAAACAACTACCCAACCTATAGAAAAAAACACGCTACTATTTCCGTTAACACTATTGATGGCTTTCAAGGCCAAGAACGGGATGTGATCTACATTAGCTTGGTGCGCTCCAATACTAAAAATGAGATCGGATTCCTATCGGATTATAGAAGAATGAACGTAGCCATGACAAGAGCTAGAAAGCTCCTCGTCATCATCGGCGACTCTTCCACTATCGGCAACAATAAATTTTACCAAGCACTACTAGAGTACTGTGAAAAAAACGGACGATACCAAACGGCATGGGAATACATGCGTTAGCAATCCAACTAAATAAAACCAAGTGGTCGATATTGCACACCTAATCGACAATCATGGAGGTACGATCCAACTCTTGCTGCCGTATATTAATGGGTAACTCCCTAAATTCGTATTGTTGATTCCTTAATTGCGGCTCGTACCCAGCCTCTCGAATAGATTGCTGAATCCCATCAGCAGTAAACCGAAACCGCGCTCCAGCGGCAGACACCACGTTCTCCTCAATCATAATTGACCCAAAATCGTTTGCTCCTGCATGTAAACAAATCTGCGCTACCTGTTTACCAACAGTTAACCACGAGGCTTGTATATTCACTACATTCGGAAGCATAATACGGCTCATCGAAATCATCCGAACATATTCGTCTCCAGTAACTGCATTCCGAGCCCGCTTGATCTTTTTCAAAATGGTATCTTCATCTTGAAAAGGCCAAGGAATAAAGGCAATAAACCCCTTCGCTTTAGACGGCTTTTCCGACTGAACTTGTCGCATAGAAGCTAAATGCTCAAATCGTTCTAGGTTTGTTTCAATATGACCAAACATCATTGTGGCAGAAGTAGTTAGATCAAGCTGGTGCGCAGCCCGCATGACATTGAGCCACTCCTCTCCACCACATTTACCCTTTGAAATCAAGCGACGAACTCGATCACTTAATATTTCAGCGCCAGCCCCAGGTAAAGAATCCAATCCACTTCCTTTTAACTCTTTCAAAACCTCATAATGACTCATTCCTTCTAACTTCGAAATATGGGCAATCTCTGGCGGACCTAAGGCATGTAGCTTTAGATTTGGGTACAGCTCCTTCAATTTTCTAAATAAATCGGTGTAAAACGAAAGACCAAGATCAGGATGGTGCCCCCCTTGAAGCAGTAACTGTTCTCCCCCTAACTCAAACAACTCATCGATCTTTTGTCTGTACGACTCTATTGTCGTAATATAAGACTCTTCGTGGCCCGGTCTTCTATAAAAATTACAAAACTTACAATTCGCAATACACACATTTGTAGTATTGGAGTTCCGATCAATTATCCACGTCACTTTATTACCTGGCACTCGCTCCTGCCTCAACCTATTCGCTACAAACATCAAATCAGCGGTAGGAGCCTCCTCAAAGAGAAGTACGCCCTCCTCAGGTGTTAACCACTCAGAACGAAGCGCTCGATCTAACAAATCTATTATTTCTTTCTTCACTTTCGTAGTATTTTATCTGCTTGAAACAAAGGTACAGCCTTAATGTTTGACCCAAAACAAAATCAATAGGGTTTATATTATTCGCTTTAATAACCCCAAAGAACTTTTCGGCAATTTCCAGACCACCTTCCAACCAATACTCTCTCTATTCACTAATCAAATCCTTACCTTTGCAAGAATACGATGAATATTATTGAGGAAACAGGAAAAAAAATTGGTTCATTACTCCATAGAAACAGATGGTTAGAACTTCTTGTAAAGGCCGGAACAGCAAGCCTTTTGATAGTCGTACTGTATTTCGAATTAACTAATAAAAATAACCTCCACCAAATTTGGGCAACCTTCTTGCACCAGCTCCGTGGCGCAAACACCCTTTGGCTCTTACTGGCAATCTTCCTGATGCCCCTAAACTGGATGGCTGAAACGAAAAAGTGGCATCAGTTCATTGCAAAACTTCAGCCCTTTTCAAAAAGAAAGGCATTAATGGCAGTTTTTACGGGTGTAACCTTTTCTCTTTTTACTCCGAATAGGGTGGGAGAGTATGGCGGTCGCCTACTTTACGTACAACCCGAAAACCAGTGGCCTGCAGTAGTTGCCAATTTAGTTGGTAACTTTTGTCAATACATAATATTACTTGGTATGGGAGCTGTAGGAAGCGCTTGGATTATATCCCATTTTCAAATCGTAGATCCTCCAACAGGCACCGGTATTGTTGTCTTTGCCACACTTGGATTCATCATGATGTTGTGGATTTACTTTAAACTAGACTCCGTTGTCATTTGGCTTAAAAAAAACATTCCTCAATTAAAGAAAATCCCCTACATCACCCACATACGAGTTGACCTTTTCCTTGCTTTTACACGAAAAGAACGGGCTGAAGTTTTGGGCTGGGCCTTCTTAAGATATTCCATCTACGCGTTGCAGTACTTCTTGTTATTACTTTTTTTTGAAATTAAAGTAGGAATAACAGAAGGCTTTTCTGGTATTTTTTCTCTTTACCTGCTCCAAACTAGCCTTCCGCTACCTCCGTTGACGGGCTTGGTGGCTCGCGGAAATTTGGCCGTTCTATTATGGGGATATTTTGAAGCCAATGAATTGGCCGCTTTGGCTGCTACGTTTTCGCTTTGGGTAATAAACCTTGTAATTCCAGCGTTAATTGGATCTGTCTCTCTGTTTTACATCAACATCTCCAAATCTGTTCACTTCACAAATGAACCCGCTCCAAACCATCTTAAAGAGGATCCTTACCCAAGTAGTCCTTTTAGCCTTTTTGGCTCCAGGCAACGCGCAGAAAAGCGCACAAATTGAAAAAGAACTCCCTTTTAACCACGGCGAAGAGCTAGTATATAAAGTTTATTATAACTGGAACTTTGTTTGGATGCCCGCAGGCGAAATTACCTTCAAGGTATGGGATGCTGGATCCCAACTCCACTACCAAGCATTCGGAAAAACCTACTCTTCGTATGAATGGTTCTACCGCGTAGATGACCGATACGACTCGTGGGTAGACCGCCACTCGCTGCTTCCTAACTATTCTGAAAGAGATATAAGTGAGGGCAAATACCGTATTTTTGAAAAAATAGCCTTTAACCAGTCCAGCCATAAAATGACGGTCTGGAGAGCTCCCAAGCAAGGGGAAAAAGAGACAAAAACAGAACACTCTTCCCACTCGAAGGTGTACGATGTCTTATCTACTTTGTACTTTTTAAGAACCATCAATTTTCCAGCCAGAGGCGAACACTCCACAGAACAGTTCTCCATATTCATGGATCAAGAAGAGTATCCATTAACCATGAAATACCTCGGAAAAGAGTATAGTAAAACCATTCATGGTATGGGGAACTTCAATGTTCTTAAGTTTCAGCCTGAGGTAATTGTTGGAAATGTTTTTAAAGAAGATTCAAAAATGACAGTCTGGGTAGCAGATGATAATAATAGAATTCCTGTTCTAATCGAGTCCCCTGTCTCCGTTGGAAGTGTAAAAGTAGTCCTAAAGTCCTACAAAGGCCTTAAGTATAATTTCGAAGCCAAAGTCAAGTAACACATATAAAATACACGTTCGAATAGCCCACTTACCTACTATAGTACCCCCCCTCCTTTTATAACATCCTATTCAATTGCCTATACTCCGCTGTAAGCGATAACCAATGCCGTGCACTGCTACTATAGAAATCGAATCATCGTTGGAGAGTTTTTTCCGTAACCTTGACACAAAAACATCCAAGCTTCTGCTCACTTGAACCCCCTCGTCTCCCCATACAGACTGAAGCAGTTGCCCCCTTTCTACAACCTGATCAATATGGATGACAAAAACATGAAGTAGCTTTGCCTCCCTAAATGTAAGCGTATACTGCTTCCCACCACTATTCAACACCTGGCCCGCAAGGTCTAGTGTGGAGTTGCCCAATATAATCACTCCGTTTTCAACTTTATCCTCTCTTCGCCCCTGCCGTAGTAATCGAACCAACAGCCACCCTAGCAAGAAGATTAAGAGAGCGCCCATGGCCCAGCCACCTTTATCCATATACAAAGCCCCTTCGTCTTTATCAGGAAAGATAACTTCAACAGTATAACAATCCGACTCTGCAGCCCTTTCCTGACAGGGAATGCTACCTCCGCTTTGGAGATCTAATTTATGGTAACCCAAGGCTATGTTATCATCTAGACACCTGCGTAAGGCCACCTCGTAAGGCGCCTCAACATGATACAAGTCAAAAGATGCTTGAAGGGCCTCTGGCAGTAAGTTATAATCAAAAGGTCGATCCACTCTAACTCGCCAAGTCCCAGCAGCCGATCGAACGACAGGAGGAATCTGACTGATGCTATCCCCAGTATCCTTCAAAAGAAGGTCTACTGTTCGACGTATAGCTAAGTTGACAGAGGTCTCCCTTACAACACCGGCACCCTCACAACCTTGTGAGATAATTAGTAGGTGCAACAACAAAGATATCCCACCTAAGCACCGTATTACTTGCATAACACTCATGCCCTAAAGGTATCCAGATTTTTTCAACACCCCCCCAGAATTCCAACCTTTGCCAGATAAATGGTCTTTTGAGCAATAGCAAACCCATACAACTGCCCATACTCAATCGGAAGAATTAACTCCCACGTTTGTCCTCCATCTGCCGAACGGGAAATACCTGTATCGTGACTACAAAGCAAGTACCCATCAACCCGTATGATATCATGAATAAATTTGGCATTAATCTCCTTTTCTGGATCGTAAAGGAATCGATCTGCCGTTAATCCGTTTTCCATCGCCTTCCAACTTACACCTCCATCAGAAGAGAATAGCATGCTGTTAGCCGTTCCATCGGCCTCCTTCATCATCTCCTCCCATGGGCCAACTCCATTGGTCACAACAGCTATCTGATCGCCGATTACTCTTACTTTGCGAATGGGCCCGTACCCTTTTGCTACCCAACTCCAGTGTTCACCACCATCAGAAGATCGCAAAACGCCTTCACTTCCCCCCGCAATCAAGATTCCTTCTTTCAAAACAAACTGGAAAATCATTGTAGAATCAAAAACCTGTTTCCAAGAGGCTCCTCCATCAACAGATTTAAAAATACCATTGTCACATCCAATAAGCAATTGATTGTTTGACAACTCTATAACTGTTCGCACTGCCGCGTCTGTAACTCCTTTAAACCTTGGTTCCCATAATCCCGACCCTCTTAGCCCCTCTTGAAAAAGCCCCATCCAAAAGTCATAAACATAGGGACCCTCCTTGCCTTGTAGTATCCCACCCAAGTGGTCCTGAAAATAATACTCTTTATTCCAAACGCTACTAGCTGTGTGGCGATTCTTACGAAACAATTCTCGCTCTGACCCAACCATTATCTCATGGCTGTCTGCATAAATATAGCTTGCTCTCCAACCATTTGGCAACCCTGTACTGATATCATCCCAAGTTTTTCCAAAATCGTTTGATGACATTAATATACCAGCTGTCTTAGGTCTATTTTCAAATTGGCAATTAATTAGCATTGGCAGAATCAAGCAAAAACAAAGGCTTTGAAAATTCATGGTACAAATAGTTTAAATGTTAGAGGCACAAAGGTACCCCACTTAAAAAGCCACCACTCAAGATGAGCGTAAAACCTTGTAAACAACATGTAAAATAAGATAAAAAACGGTTCCAGAAGCTTTGTCCAACACGGAAAGAGCCCCTTCTAGGCAGTAGAAGAGGCTCTTTTTATTTCCTTTAATCCTTAGCTTAAACCTTTGTTTTATTTTAAATAATTCGCTTCAAAAAACTCACGGTATCCTTCAATTGTTTTGTTTTTTAATATCCGCCGATAATTTTCCTGTGTAATTAAATAAAACTCCTTCTCGTAGCTCACCTTGGCGGTTTCTCCTAGAAAATCACGTTTACTCTTCACCTCATTTAAGTACTTCATTCCCTTTTCCTTATTGTCAAACTTACGAATCACAAGAATGGGTTGATCCTGTGTACTACCTAAATAAATATTCGATAAGCGCAACTGTTCTGTTCTGTGATTCTCTCTATTATAGTCTGATACTGCATTCTTAATACTCTCTAACTTGATATCTCCTTCCGTAAATAATATTAACAGATAGTGTAGCTTATCTTCTTCCAGTTCAAATGCATCATCTACTTGCTGCGCTGCGCCCCCCCCGGCTTCGTATCCTTTGCAAGAAAGTAATCTAGCAATCTCTTTGGCGCGAGTTGCTTCTGCACTATTCGGGAAGCGTCCAATTACGTCATTAAGTGCTTGGCAATAAGAATCATTACCTTGCAGACTACCTAAACACAATGCCCCCAACAGTGCAAATTTGGCCATTATTGGGTTGGTTGACCCATATTTTTTAGGGGCGTCCTCGCATCTATAAAAGGCTGTTTTATAATCGCCTTTTTTAAATGTATTATAGGTTAGTTCGTAATAGGCATTTAACTCCTTTTCCTTTTCTTTTCCCGCATTTAGGAAGTTAGGATCTGTAAGTGCTCTGGTAAATGGGCTGTTTGGATATTTTTCAACTAATTTATCTAGATAGTATTTGGCCCTTACCTCGTTCTCTAGGTCGTTATGTCCTAAGTAGCAGTAATACCATGTCTCTTTTTCATACCTCAATGTGTCAGGATACCTTTCTTGCATATCCTCCAATGTTGAAACACACCGACGATTATTTTCCATCTTGTCTCTAAATAAAGTTCCTAGTTTATACATCGCCTCGTAGGTTGCCAGATGTATAACGGCGAGCTCCTCCTCACTCCGGGGTAAGTCTTTGAATATATCCGCAAGGGAGGTATCTTCTATTTGCTTCGATTTTTCAGCACTATCCTGCTCTGCCACAACTTCGTCTCCTCCGCTACCACTAGATATTCGTTGACTTCTCCTCCAATTGTCTTCTAGTTTGCGTTCCCCCCAGGTACGTTCAAAATCACGCTTTCCCTTTTTCACAGCAGCCTCGCTGTAAAAGTAAAATGTAGAGGGTTTCGCCCCCGCATTAGCAACGGGAGGCTTTTTGTCTACAGCAACATCTTTATTCTTCTCTGCTTCCAGTGCTTGCTTCGCTGCAAGTTCTTCTCGTTCCTTCGCAATTTTTTTTGCCAACTCCAACCGCTCTGCATCGCTCATATTGTAAACACGTACAATACTGTCATTATTCGTTATTGTGGTGATTAGGCGGGCAATCTCAGTTAGATTGGCGGCATATTGACTTACCTGAGCAAATCGCTCATCCTTCACATTAAATACAGTAAGGGTACTATCGTAGTAGGCTTTCGCCAATACAAACTCCTCTCTGTCAAAATACAAGGTCGCCAACCGATAGTAGGATTCTGCTTTTTGACCCGCGTCCCCCATTGAATGATCGAGAGAGGCCCGATACAATCCAATAGCATCTTTTTTCAAGCCGTCCTCAAGGGCTATTTCTCCTAAAGCGTAATAAATTTTGTCAAGATACTCCTTGTTTTTGCCATCCTTTATCATCCGCTCAAGACGCTTATTGGCTTCCGCACTTTTTATCGCAGCTGCATGCCACCCGTCTAGAATTTGGTTTAAACGGGCGTTAAACTCTAGTTCGTAATTTGGCTTGCTGTTAAGAACCGTTTCTAATGCGGCATACGCTTTTTCTGTATCTCCAAAACGCTCATACAGCTGGGCTTGGATAAAGGCCAATCGAGCGCGATCTTTCTTTTTTTCCGTGTACTTTACAGCGCGGTCCAGCGCAGCACCCGCTTTTCCATATTGTTTCTGCTTAATCCAGAGGGCTGCCTCCGCTTTTGCTAAATCGTCACGCAGGTTCTTGGGAAACCATTTATCCTCCCAGAGCTCTCTGTAAACAAACTCTGCCTCTTCATATTTTTCACGCTCTGCCAACGTTCTTCCGTACCAAATCATAGCTTCAGGATATGCTGCCACACGCCGATTAAGCCGATATGGATTTTGCCCTGTAAGTTCTAGCTCCTCCTCTTGTTCATCCAGTTTTTCAGCTTTACTAGGAACGTCCTTTTTAGCCTCGGTAGTTGGATTACTTGAGGAAGCTCCTTTTTTCTTAGCTACAGCCTTTTTTTTCGCCGCCTTCTTCTTGGCTGTTTTTTTCTTTTTTGACTTAGCTTTCTTTTTCTTGGCGGCCGCTTTCTTCTTTTTCTTGGCAGAAGTCTTCTTTTTAGCAGTGGCCTTCTTATTGGAAGAGGTCTTCTTTAATTTGGTTTTTGCCGTCTTATTGGGATTATATTCCTCCTTAATATAGGAAAGGGTGGCCTCCGCTGTTTCATAGTCTCTTCTATAAAATTGTGCTTGCGCCATTAATAAGTAACAATCATCCGTCCAAGTACCCACGGTATGCAGACCTATTCCCATCGCTGCCTTTTTCTCTGCAGATTCCAAGTCCTTCTTAATGGGGGCTGGATCAGCTACCATCTCAGGGTAAATTGATAAAATTTGATTGTAATTATCTTTAAGCCCCTTTGCCAGTTCAACCTCCTTTAAACGCAAAATTTCGTTGGAGTTGAACCAATAATTGTAGTGCTCTGTAAGGCTGTTATAACCACGCTTGAACTTACTTACATCTCCTTTCTTTTTAGTAGTCACGCACCCAGCGATAACCAAGCTAATCAAAAGGAAAAGGATACTAGTCTTCTTTATGCTTCTCATAACTCAATAGCGAATCGACAACAAGTATAACAGGTCAATTCTAACAAAATATTGGTGTAAAATACCCGGTTTAGGTTGCCCTTATTGCCTAATTTTTACAAAAAACGGGTTTGTTTCTTTTTTTTAAACGAAATTTGCAGGCACAACAAAAAGGAATGCAAAAATACCTCGCAATTTTTAAAAAAATAGCCGGCTTTTTCAGGAAAAATCCGGAAGATGATCGTAAGTGGACCGAAAAACTTCGCGATAAGTACCGTTTGGTTGTTATGAACGACGAAACCTTCGAAGAAATTTCGTCGTTCAAGCTCACTCCTCTGAATGTATATACGATTATTAGCTCCTTAATGGTTGGTACAGCCATTGCAATCACTTTGTTGATTGTTTACACCCCACTTAAACGATATATACCGGGATATGGCGACTTTAATCGTGACTCAGAGATAGCGGAGCTCATGTCCAAAACGAAAGAACTAGAAAATGAAGTCCAAGCAACGAGACGGTACTCCGAGAATCTTCGAAAAATACTTACTGGAGACCATAGCGGCATGACCAAAGAAGATGTTGCGAATCAAAAAACTGATGATGAAAATATTTCTAAAACAGACTCTGTCCCAGCAGAACTTATCGAGCGTATCACAGAGGATGACGCTCTCCGTAGTGCTGTTGCAGCAGGAAACATCACAACCAACACGAATGACCAAAGTGCCAGCTCATCTGGCACACGGGATTTACCTTTAGAACAACTCTATTTTATCCCTCCTGTTTCCGGAGAAACTACTGCTGGATTTGACTTAAAAAAGGAACACTTCGGAATCGATGTAGCCGCTCCACAAAATACAGCAATCAAAGCTGCCGCTGCCGGATCCGTAATATTTGCTGGATATACTGTCGAAACAGGTTACTCCATCGCTATACAGCATCCTAATAATGTAATTACCCTCTATAAACACAACTCCGTTTTACTGAAAACAATCGGAGAAGTCGTACGGTCAGGAGAGGCCATTGCAATCATTGGTAATACTGGCGAGTCTAGTACTGGCCCTCACCTCCATTTCGAATTATGGTACAAGGGGAGGCCCATTAACCCAACAGACTATATCATCTTCAAATAACTAATCAATCTGTTGTGCTCAGCGATAAATTAGTCTCTTTATTGCAAACCTTTAGTAAGGTAGAGCTTAATAGGTTGCGGAAACTGGTTGTTTCACCGTACTTCAATGAGGATGAAGACGTAATTCGATTGTTCGACTATTGCTCAGCATTGCTTAAAAAAGCACCTGACCAACTAGAACGGGCGAGTAAAGTGAACATATGGAATAAACTCTTTCCCAATCGTTCGTTTGACGATGCACACCTACGCCGTACCGCTTCTGCCCTTATCCAACTTGCTATCCGATTCAAATCATTAGAGCTTCACGCGAAATCTCCTCTTGAAGAGGCATTATTCGAGCAAAAAGCGTTAGAAACTGCCGGACTTGACAAACATCTTGCAGGGGTTGAACGCCAAATTAACAAAGCTATTGAAGAAACAATAGCTAAAAATGCTGATTTCTACCTTTTCTCTTTTCAATACCATTGGAATATCTTCAATAGATCCTATCGCGTGGTTGCTGTGACTGATTATATGGCAAAGCTTTTACCCGCTGATGAAGCTTTGGAATACTTCTATATAACTCAAAAACTAAAAATGTATGTAGCTTGGCTGTCTTATCGTCAGTTTAGAAGCACCCATCAAGAGCTGCCCCTCCCTCCCGGATTTTGGGAACAAGTACAATCAAACAAGTTGAGCAGTATTCCAATGGTGACTATTTACCAACTCGTTATCCGAATTCTAACAGAACCAAGTAAGGAGGATCTTTTTGTGGAACTTCTACATCAACTGGATGTGGTTGCCGACAAACTCGCACCAGATGACTACCGCGAATGTTGCTATATCGCTCAAAACTACTGCGCCTTAAAAATTAACCAAGGAAAATCTGAGTACTACCTTAAAGCCTTCGAAATTTTTAAAAACATGGCTAACCATGGCGTACTAATTGAAGACGGCCAGTTGCCTGAAGGTGTATATAAAAACATCATCACCACTGGCCTCCGAGCAGGGGCGTTAGAATGGGTAGAAACATTTATCCAAAACTACTCCCAGTACCTCCCACCAGCAATCCGCGATAATGCAAAGGCATATAATCTAGCGAACTTGTTTTCCCACCAAAAAAAATACCAAAAAGCACTTGAGGTATTACGTGGTGTCGAGTACAGCGATGTAACCTATACCCTTGGCGCAAAAACAATCCTTCTGAGAATATATTATGAACAAGGCGAATATATTGCTTTGGACTCCCTGATTGATAGTTTCCGAATTTACCTAAGGAGAAACAAGATGATCTCCAAAAACCTCCAGAAAGAATATAATAACTTTCTTAACTTAGTGAAAAAGCTAACGACTATTCGGGCTAAGGACAAAAAAGCCCTAGAAGAACTAAAGGAGAAGGTAATGGCGACCTCCTATAATACCCCTAAAAAGTGGTTAATTGACAAGTTAGAAGAATTATCTTGATTAGTTATAGTTTCTCCCCAAATGCCAGATCACCAGCATCCCCCAACCCTGGAACAATATAAGATTTAGCAGTAAGCTCTTCATCTATAGCACCCACCCAAATCTGAACCGAAGGATGGTCGGCGCGAACAGCCTCAACTCCCTGCGCACTGGCAATGACTGCCGCTACATGTATCGCTTCTGGCTTACCAAACCGAAGTAAATGTTGAATTGCCACATTGATGGAGCGGCCGGTTGCTAACATGGGGTCGCATAAAACTAAAACCTTATCCTCCAAATCGGTGGAGCTCACATAATCTAGTTGAATTTCCATCGACCCATCCGGGTGCTCTCTCCTATACGCTGCAATAAAAGCACTCTCCGCAGAATCAAAAACACCTAACATCCCCTGATGAAAAGGCAATCCCGCCCGAAGAATGGTTGCTAAAACAATTTGCTGACTCGGAATCATCATTTGAGCAACGCCAAGTGGAGTTTCTATGCCTACTGGCTCATAATTCAATGACTTGCTTATTTCGTGGGCCATCAACATGCCTATACGCTCCATATTTGACCGGAAGCGCATACGATCTTGCTGAATATCGACCTCTCGCAACTCCGCAAGAAACCGATTAATAATAGATGGCTGAAGTGAAAGATTATTAACCATAATTTATTCTGTTTTCCAAATTGCATCGTACTGCTCTACCAGTACATTGTCGTAATAGTCTGCCCGCCTAAATAATTGATTGAACAGGGTTGTCCCCGTCTCCTCATCTAAATAGCGGTCATAAATCAAAAGCGAAAGTAAAATATCCTGCTCGTATACACTTAGTGTCATACCAGAATTTGAATAGTTCTCCCTCAATAAATATTCATACAATGGCTTGATATGGCGCTCCGGCAATTGACAAAGAACCGCATCAGCACTTATAAGTCCAGATTTTTCGTGATATGTGATTGAAATTCTTGCACTACCACTTCTTATCTCCCACGCATTTGGGCCACAACGGCTTAGGGCAGCATGATAGCCCAAGCGGTCAATCAAGCGCTCTACTGTTCCGGCAACCCCCTGCGCCTTATAATTTGTTGTTCTAGATGGCAACAAAACCCTTGCACCGCAAATGGTACAACTATCGTCTTCCGTTGTAGCAGCTGTGACGGCATTTGAACAACCCGTACAACGTGCAACATCCTCTGTACCCACCGCCCTAAACGCCCCTACCGATTGAAGTAATAATTCCGACGGCAGTGCAAAACCCATGCTTTCACTGTTTTGCATGACAAATGTATTAATCCCAAGAATATACCCCTCCTCATCAATTAGTGGACCACCAGAGTTGCCCGGATTTAAGCTAATATCCATGTGGATATACGGAATCCCATTCACCAATTCCCTGCTGTTGGATACAAAGCCTGTTTTTGCTGAAAACTGTAATCCAAAGGGATGACCAAGCGCGACAACGGAGTCCTTTACCTGTACCGTCTTGCTGTCTCTAAACTGTATGGAAGGTACGGATATTGGAAGACTGTTAATAGCTAGAAAAGCTAGATCATATTTCCTGTCCACATATACTACTCTCATGAGTTGCCGATCTATAAACTGCCCCTCAACAGCAACCTCAGAACAATCCTCCACTACGTGGTAATTAGTTACGACAAGCTGCTCATCTAGAATAACAAAGCCTGTGCCGGTGTTGAATGGCGTTGCAATCTGAACAATCACAGCACGATATTTCTCAATTATCTCACGCATGCAATACTCCAGTTTAAATTCTACTCGCTAAGGTAGAGGATTCATTCGGATTAAGTCTGCCTCTTACCACCTGAAATTTAAGTAAAACCTCACTTTACCACGCCAAGTACCAACACCAACTAGCTAACTTTACGGTCTATCCCTTGATAATACTTGTTAAATCGTGACAAATGCATGTTATAATTGTGTTATTTCGCCACTGTACAGGAAGTGGTTACAAGCAAACAATTACATTTGTGTTCGATATAGGCATCTTTTCATGGTTGAATTGCATCTTAAAAATAATAGATAAAATCCTGTTCATGATGCCTTTATTCTCAAGCTTCCTTGGGCAAAACATGCTTCAAGGTCCATTTCTAAGAACTGTTCAGTCTTAATTTTTAATTCATCAAAAAAATTCTTTACATACAACTGACCACCTGCTCATGAGGAAACCTATTCTTTTAACCGGTTTATTTGCAACACTTCTCTTTGCATCCTCTTGTAAAGAAGAATTTGACTATGTCCACTACACCCCAGAGGAATACAATTTACTTTCCCAACACCTAAATTTACCCGAACTCCCCCCCAAATACACAGCACAACTAC
>Ga0208787_1000625_pt1 | contig 16638 bp, 15 predicted proteins | sample Wag4_2014_7_11_FD_187362 | JGI IMG/M metagenome (GOLD analysis project Ga0208787, IMG submission 187362) | Fresh water microbial communities from Ohio, USA - Utica-2 Time Series HT 2014_7_11 (SPAdes) (version 2) | ecosystem: Environmental > Aquatic > Freshwater > Water tank | place: USA: Ohio... | reverse complement strand
GAATCCAACAGTGTGTGCAGGTAATTGATACTCCTCAATAATTTCTGAGATGCGCTCAAGTGCTTGTTGATTAAGTGCTTCAGCAGCAGCCAAAGTTTCGGCGGTACAAATTTTATCGACAGCGCGAATGCCGGCCATGGCAAGCGGGTTGCCATTAAATGTTCCGAAGTGAGCCATCTTTCCGTTTACAACGAAGTCCATATATTTCTGCTTGCCACCAAATGCAGCGAGAGTTAAACCGCCACCAATAGATTTTGCAAGAGTGATCAAATCTGGCTTAACGCCAAGACGCTGTGCTGCGCCTTGATGTCCAGCAGTTAATCCAGTCTTGACCTCATCAAAGATCAAAACAATTCCGTATTGATCGCAGAGTTCGCGAACTCGCTCTAGGTAACCTGCATCTGGAAGAACAATTCCGATATTTTCAAGAACTGGTTCAACGATAAAGCAAGCGATAGTAGATGCGTGCTTAGCGAAAATCTGTTCTAGCGATTCAGGATTGTTATAAGGAACAACGTGAACGTTTCCGGCAACTAAATTCTCATCAACGACAGCAGTTGGGAATTCAGCATCACCAGCAGATTCAAGTTTTGGCTTAGATGAGACAACAAATGGGTCGTAACTTCCGTGATATCCACCTTCAACTTTTACGATATCGCGCTTACCAGTTGCAGAGCGTGCCACGCGAACGGCATACATAGTTGACTCGGTGCCAGAGTTAGTGAAGCGAACCTGATCTATGCCGAAGCGACGGCAGATACGTTCAGCAGCATCAGTTGAGATAGGTGAAGGGGTAACGAAGAGCATCCCGGTATCGAGCGATGCCTTAACTTCTTCAACGACGGCTGGGTTTAAGTGGCCAGCGAGCATTGCTCCGAAGCCCATCGAGAGATCGAGCAGCTGACGGCCATCAACATCGGTCATCCACGCGCCTTGGGCAGAGACGATCGAAATTGGATATGGATCCCAGTGTTGGAAACTTGAGGTAACGCCTAAAGGAAGGGATTTCATGGAGCGTGCGCTCTCAGCGAGCGACCCTTTGGTGTTCTTAGTAAATAACTCCCACTCTGAGGCCAGTAAAGCGGCAACTTTCTCAGGCGAGACAGGCGTTGATGTTGCTGGTACTAATCTAAAACTTTCCGCGTGATGCGATTGTGTAATCATTTTAAAGCTGTACGGCAAAGGTTTCTGATTTAGAAACTCGTTTGAGAAGTACTCTCCCGATCCTTTCATTCTTTCGAATGTGGGTTAAGTATCTCCGAAGTCAAAAAAAGTTGCAACCCCTAGGCCGTTTTATGCGAGAAGTTCGGGCGTTTCTCATAAACTTTAGGGTGTTATGGAAAAACCAACAATAATTCTTGCAACAAGCAATGGCGTAGGAATGGGCCATTTAGCTCGTGCATCTGCAATTGCATATTCTCTAAAAGAGATTGCAAATCCAATTATTGTTTCAATGGCCGGTGGAATAGCTGAAGTTCCAGACTTTATGGGAATACGTTGTGAATATATTCCAGGTAAAGATCGTATGTGGATGACGCGCGATAACTGGGATATCTACTTGCGCGATCGTTTACTCGCGCTAGTTGATGAGACTGATGCAAGAGTTTTATCTTTCGACGGAGTTGTTCCTTACCCAGGCGTTATCGCTGCAAAATTTAGCCATCCAAAACTTTCTTTAGTCTGGGTCCGTCGCGGTCTCTGGCAGAAGAAACCACAGAGATTTGTCTTAGGTTTGCAATCCAAGATGATGGATCACATCGTCGAACCAGGCGATATCGCTCGCGCTTACGACTTCGGCCCAACAGCAACTCGCAAAGATGCAACGCTAACTTCTCCAGTTTCACTCTTTGATAAGAGCACCGCATTTAGTCGCGATGAAGCACGGCGGATCTTGGGCTTGGACCTAAATCGCCCTGCTGTCTTAGTTCAGCTCGGAACTGGCGACAGCGATGTCAACGAGAAGATGACCGCTGCGCTCTCGGGTCTCTTAGGCTGGAAAGATCTACAGGTGATCCTGACTAAGCAACCACTTGATAAAGAGGGAAGGTCGCTGGCTCCAGAAGGCCTGGATATCCGCGTCGTTCGCTACTTCCCGCTCGCCAGAGTTCTGCATGCATTTGATGCAAGCGTCTGCGCTACTGGTTACAACGGAGTTCATGAACTCTTGCCGGCGTTGGTGCCAACGGTCTTTGTCTCAAATATTCGCGGCACTGATGATCAAGATGCACGCGCAAAGTGGTGTCACGACTTTGGCTTTGCACTTCGCGCCGATCAAGCAGATTTAGCAGATATTTCAGCAAAGGTGCGCGAACTACAGAACCCACAAGTCAGAGCGATGTTAAGCGCTAAATGTGCAGAACTTCCTGAGACAACTGGTGGCGCAGAGATTGCCAAAATTCTTTACGATTTGGCTACTTTAAAAGAACCGATTCGGCTTTCACGCATGAGTTACCTTCGATTAAATCTTCAGGAACATATAAATCGTGGAATGCGCCACATCGCATATTTAGGGCTACGGCGACTCGCTTTGGTTTATCGATACCTAAATCCACACCTAGTTATTCAAGTAACTCGCCAAGAACCACCAATTTGGGGAGATCAAAGCGAATCTAAGGAGCTCCACTCTCTAATTAAAGGTGATAAGCGATTTGAACATTTAATTACTGGTGCATCTGAAAGCTACAAAAAGCGCCGTAAAGAAATTGCAGAAGCTGCTTACGGAGAAAAGATTGAGGTAGTGAGAAAAAAATGAGAATCAGAACATGGTTTAAGAAAACAGTAATTGGTCGATTAGTTTGGCGAGTAATCATTGGAGTAATTGGTGGAGCGGTAACCGTGACTGGTGCAATTGCTCTGGTTGGTCCAGGACCCGGAATTCTTATTGTCTTAGCAGGGCTTGGTATCTTGGCTACAGAATTTGCATGGGCTGCGCGAGTAATGGTTCACACAAGAACTTATGCCCAGAAGGCGGCGGATAAAGCTGGAATACCAAAGTGGGCGCAATTTGCGATGATCGCCATTGGTGCTGTTATCTCAATTGTCGTGATTATCTTTCTCGTTTCAACTGGAAGAATTTAACTTTTACTAAAATTTGGAGCGGATCACCCAGAGATCGTTAAATACAGGATTAAATAAAGTGCTTGCTAAGTATTTAACGCCATCAGAACCACCTGTGCCTGCCTTTTGGCCAATTGTTCTTTCCACCATCTTTACATGGCGATAACGCCATTCCTGTAAACCTTCATCTATATCTACCAATCGCTCACAAACCATTGCAGATTCAGGATCGCTGCGGTGCACTTCAAGGAGCGCCTCGAGCACTCGTGGATCTGATTGGTAATGCGCGCTTTTATCTCTATCCAAAATTTCTGTCGGGATTTTATGCCCACGCTTGGCCAGGTATACAAGCGTTGAATCCCAGATCGAATTACGCGAAGTGATTTCGCGGATTTCTTCCTGAACATCTAAAGGAAGATGCGAAGCCATCTTGGAATCTCTACGGCCCAGTAGCGCTTCAACTTTTCTAAACTGTGCTGATTGAAAACCACTAGAAGATGAGAGATATCCGCGGAATGCGTTGAACTGGAGGGGAGTCATCGTTTCCAAGATATCTACCTGAGTTACGCAGACTTTCAAGATCGTTCGGATGCGCCCCAGAATTGCTAGCGAACGATGCGTATCTCCGGCTTCGAGCGACTTCGCGGCCGCTTCAAATTCATGAATTAATTGTTTAAACCAGAGTTCGTAACTTTGGTGGATGATGATGAAGAGCATCTCATCGTGCTCTGGACCTTCAGAATCCGTGCTTTTAGATAGTGGCTTTTGCAGCTTTAAAAGTTCGTTAACTGCTAGATAAGAGGTGTAGGTAAGTGCGGAATCGAACTCTTGATCGCTCATGTCACGCGCGAATCTGTGGTCTTAATCTTCTCGTACTGGCGTGATGAGACTAAGTCACGTATTCGGGCAAATCCATCCCAAACTTCAACATAAGAAGTTGGCAGTGGCGCTATCGCTAGACGAATTGAATCTGGCGTGCGGTAATCTGGAATAACATCTGCAAACTCGCGCAACGCAACACAAATACGCGCCGCATCTGGATGGCCAAGTGAGATATGACCACCGCGTTCTTGAGGATTTCGTGAAGTTAGCAATGTAAATCCAAGTTCTGCAAGCCAGGCATCATAAAGTTGAATCATCATCTCGGTACCAATTGCAGCTTTTTCAGAGATAGCACCGATGCCAGCTTCTTCGATCATCGTAAAAGCGCTCTTGATACAACGTAAACCAATAAGAGATGGACTAGCGATTTGGAAACCGCGAATACCTTCCGCCTTTTCAAACACTGGACCCATTGCAAATTGATCACCTTGCGAGAACCAACCTTGAATTGGAACCTGGAGTTCGGCCTGTACTTTCTTATTTACATAAAGCCAAGCGGGGGAACCGGGGCCGGAGTTTCCATATTTATAAGTACAGCCAACAGCAATATCAACGCCATTCTGATCAAAGTCCATTTCGATTGCACCAACTGCATGGCTGGCATCCCAGAGCGTTAGCGCCCCATGTTTGCGTACCAAATCAGTTAACGATTTGATGTCATTGCGCGCACCGGAACGATATTGAATAACTTCCAGGGTTACGAGAGCGACATCGTCACTTAAGTACGGCTCCAAGATTTCTGGCGTTATTCGCTCATTCTCGGCCGTACCTGGCGTCTCGTTATCAATAATTATTAATTTAAGACCTAACTGCTTGGCAATTCCTTCAAGTATGTATCGATCTGTTGGAAAATTTGCCGCATCAGTAATTATTGTTTTACGTCCTGGGCGGGCGTTAATTGCAGCTAGCGCCAGTTGATAGAAATTTACTGATGTTGTATCGCACGCAAGGACTTGTCCAGCAGCTGCTCCGAGAGTTGAACGCCCAATTAGATCGCCAGTTGGTTGCGCCTCATCAACCCAGTGGCCCCAACCAGTAACAACTTCGGGACCCCATTCATCGCGCATAAAGGCATTTACCGCCTCGATAGTTGAAAGCGGCAAACGACCGAGTGAGTTACCGTCTAAATAACAGATATTTGGATCGCTAATCACAAATTGCGAACGGAAGCGGGCTAATGGATCGCGTTGATCAAGATCAATAGCAAATTGGCGGTCAGTGGCTTTCATAGTTGAAAGGTACGCTCTCCCATCGTGGCACGCAATCTTGTCAATATCGAAGAGGTCTCAAAGGCCTTTGATATTAGAGCGCTGCTTGAAAGAGTTTCTCTGGGCGTTTCTGAAGGCGATCGCATTGGAATCGTTGGACGAAATGGTTCGGGTAAAAGCACTTTAATGAAGATAATTGCTGCAGTTGAGCAACCAGATCTAGGCCGCGTAACAAAAGCCAATAGTGTGAAAATTGGATTACTTTCCCAAGTAGATAAGGCAGATCCCAATTCAACTGTTGGTGATGTCGTAATTGGCGATAAAGCAAAACATGAATGGGCAAGTGATTCTGGAATCCGCGAAGTATTTACAGGTTTGTTCGGTGGTTTTGATGATCACTTATTTGAGAGAAAATTTGCCACACTCTCTGGCGGCGAGAAGCGTCGCGTTGGATTAGCAAAGCTTTTGATTGACGATCTCGATCTAATTTTGTTGGATGAACCGACGAACCACCTGGATGTCGAAGGCGTTGCATGGCTAGCTGAGCACTTAAACAACCGTAAGAATTTAGCGGTCTTAGTAATTACTCACGATCGTTGGTTTCTAGATGCAGTTACAGATCGAACATGGGAAGTAGTTGGCGGAAAAGTCGAAGAATATGACGGTGGTTATTCCGCATTCGTCTTGGCTAAGGCAGAACGTTCGCGCCAAGCAAGTGCGATGGATGCCCGTCGCAACAACTTAATTCGTAAAGAGTTGGCCTGGCTGCGTCGCGGCGCTCCTGCGCGTACGACAAAACCAAAATTTAGAGTTGATGCCGCAAACGTTTTGATCGCTGAAGAACCCGCCCCACGTGATCAAGGTGAGCTCTTGAAGTTTGCTCGTAACCGATTGGGTAACACCGTCTATGAGGCTCATCATGCGCAAATCCGAGCCGGTGAGAAAGAGTTGATCGATGATCTTTACTGGAACGTTGGTCCGGGTGATCGCATCGGAATCGTTGGAGTAAACGGCGCAGGAAAAACCACTTTAATGCGCACACTGGCAGGAGAAATCCCACCTTATGCTGGAAAACTCGTTACTGGGGTAACTGTTAAAGCTGCTTTTCTAACTCAACACCTCGATGAGTTAAATCCAACTTGGCGCGTTCTTGAGGCGGTAGAAAAGGTTGCTTCACATATTGAACTTGGAAATGGAAAGTCACTATCGGCATCGCAACTTTGTGAACGTCTTGGCTTTGATAAAGACTCGCAGTGGACACCGGTAGGCGATTTATCCGGTGGAGAAAAACGCCGCTTACAACTAACGCGTTTGTTGATGGATTCTCCAAACGTTTTGCTGCTTGATGAACCAACAAATGATTTTGATATTGAGACGTTAACTGAACTTGAAGATCTCTTAGACAGCTACGGCGGAACTCTCATAGTTATCTCACACGATCGTTACTTCCTAGAAAGAGTATGCGATCGTTTCGTCGGGCTACTAGGAGATAAAGAGTTACGCGATCTGCCACGTGGTGTTGATCAATACCTCGAACAACGTGCACAGTCTCTGCAGAAACCAGTCGAAGCGAGTAAAGAGAAATCGCAATCATCGGCAGCGGAAGTGCGACAGTTAAAAAAGGATCTAGTTCGCGTCGAAAGACAGATTCAGAAGGCTAAGGAAAAGATCGCAGAGCTTGAAAGCGCACAAGAAAAAGCTGCATTCAACCCGACAGAGTTGATTCGAATCAGCGCAGAACTTGAAACACAGCGCACAGAAATCAACTCTCGCGAAGAAGAATGGTTAGAAATTACCCTTCAACTTGGCCTTTGAGTTAAAATAGATCTATGAGCCAAATATCCAACGCCGTCGAAGCGATTCTTTTTCGCAGCCGTTTCCTACTTGCACCTCTCTACTTAGGTTTAGTCGGCGCTCTTGCCCTGCTGGCTTACCGCTTTGTAATTGAATTTTGGCACTTGGCAGAGAAGACCGCCGATATGAATGCCGCCGAATTTACCTTGGCACTTTTAGCACTGCTCGATTTAACGCTATTGGCTAACTTGATTTTGATGGTGATCTTTGCCGGTTACGAAAACTTCGTTTCACGAATCGATATTGCAACTGAATCTAAAGATCGTCCGCACTGGATGGGAACCATTGATTTCAGTGGGCTAAAGATTAAATTAATTGGTTCGCTTGTTGCTATCTCGGTAATCGAACTTCTCAAAGATTTCATCGAATTAGCTGGCGAAGCTGAAGTAGGTGAAGGCACCATCTGGCGAATCGCTATCCACCTTACCTTTGTGATCTCTGGCGTTCTCTTCGCTTTGATGGACTGGATCGCAGATAAGCGTGAATTCACTGGCACTCATTAGTAGTGAATAAAAGTAATCCCCGTCTAAATTTTTTAGCGGCAATCTCTGGCGTAATGATTGCGCTGCAAGCACGCGCCAATGGTGAGCTCTCACATCGCATGGGAAACCCAATTGAGGCCGCTTTAGTTTCATTTGGCTCTGGCCTAATTGTGATTTCGGTGATCGGTGCATTTAATCCAGCGATTAAGCAAGGTATTCGTAATCTAAAGAACGCTGTATCAAAGAAGGAAATTCCGATTTGGACCCTCTTTGCTGGAATGCTCGGCGGAAGTTTTGTCGCTTTTCAAACTCAGGTGGTTCCAATTGTCGGTGTTGCAATTTATTCAGTCGCATCTATTGCAGGCCAAACAGCCTCATCGCTATTTGTTGACCGAATTGGGCTAACCGGTGGTGGCAAGAAAGCAATTACTAAGCGCAGAGTTCTAGCCGCGTTTGTGACTGTATTTGCCGTCTTGGTATCGGTATTTGATCGAATTGATGCGCAAAACCTTTCTCTATTTGCGGTCTTCTTCGGAGTTTTTGCAGGAGCGATCGTTGGTGTTCAAAGAGCGCTAAACGGCCAGATAAACGAGAGCACCCAACAAAGCTTCACCACTTCCTTGCTTAACTTCATAATGGGAACAACCTTCTTATTGATCTTTCTGCTGATTGCCGCGCTGGTAACTCAGGTCGAGATTGTCGCACTGCCATCTGGACCATGGTGGATGTACACAGGCGGAACAATTGGAGTTATCTACATCGCATTCACATCAACGATTGTTCAACACTTAGGAGTGCTGACATTTACCCTGATTAGCGTGGGCGGTCAGCTCGTTGGATCTTTACTAATCGATCTTTACTCACCAACTAAAGGTGTTCAAGTTAGCGCTTACTTAGTAACTGGAATTCTTATGACTTATCTGGGTGTGGTTGTCGGTGGCGTAGGTAATTCACGAAGAACGAAATTATTGAAGCGCCGATAAAGAAGGCGGCAAGTGCATAGGAAAAATTTTTAACCCAAGGGATAGAAGCGGCGTAGTAACCAGCCAGAGTTATACCGATTCCCCATAGCAATGCGCCGATAACATTTGCTGATAAGAATTTGTGGTAATTCATTTTTGCTGCGCCAGCAATTGGCGGAACAAAGGTTCGAATCCAAGGGAAGAATCGTGCGGCGACAACCGCCCACCACCCATTTCTTTCATAGAAAACTTCAGCGTTCTTGATCATCTTTTGGATGCGGGGAGATTCGCGCTTATCTAAGTAAGGACGACCTACAACTCGGCCAATTACAAACCCGACTTGATCTCCGAAGAATGCGGCTAGAAAAATTGCAGTTACCAGAATTACGATATTTATATTTCCATGAATGGCGGCAACTAAGCCGGCGCTAAAGAGAATCGAATCACCAGGTAAGAAGAATCCGAAGAGCAGACCAGTTTCAACAAATACGATTCCGGCAACTACAACGTAGAAGATAAAAGGTGCGAGAGTTGAGAGCTGTGAGTCAAATGAGGCTGCAAACTCCATTTAAACGCTCTTTTTAACTGCTGCCGCCACCTTTGCGACGACCTGTGAATCGAAGACGCTAGGAACGATAAATGAAGCATTTAACTGAGAATCGGAGACGCACGATGCAATCGCTTCGGCGGCGGCTATCAATAATTCATCAGTGATCTTGTGAGCCTGCGCATCTAATAGACCACGGAAAATTCCGGGGAAGGCGAGCACGTTGTTAATTTGATTTGGTTGATCGCTTCGACCTGTTGCAACAACAGCTGCGTATTTGCGGGCAATCACGGGATCAATCTCAGGATCTGGGTTGGCAAGCGCAAAAACAATTGAACCCTTAGCCATTCCAGCGACATCTTCTTCAGTCAATACATTTGGTGCGCTAACGCCGATAAATACATCAGCACCCTTCATAGCATCTGAAATCTTCCCCGAAAATCCAGCAGTAACGCAACCATCTTTATCAAAAGCAATTATCTTTGAGGCGCCACTCTTGGTTAACAGGCGCGCTATTGCAGTTCCGGCAGCACCGGCTCCACTCATGACGATAGTGATCTCATTCATCTTCTTGTTGACCAGCTTGAGTGAGTTAGTGAGTGCCGCAAGTACGACTATCGCTGTGCCATGTTGGTCATCATGAAATACTGGAATATCTAACAAATCACGTAAGCGTTCTTCGATTTCAAAACAACGGGGCGCAGAGATATCTTCCAAGTTAATTCCACCATAAACAGGAGCAATTAACTGAACTGTACGAACGATCTCATCTACATCTTGGGTATCTAAACAAACTGGCCAGGCATCAACATCGGCAAAACGCTTAAAGAGCGCAGCCTTTCCTTCCATAACCGGCAAGGCAGCTGCTGGCCCAATGTTTCCAAGGCCAAGAACAGCAGAGCCATCTGTAACAACTGCAACGGTGTTGCGCTTCATGGTTAAACGACGCACATCGGCAGGATCATCAACGATTGCCTGGCAGATGCGGGCTACGCCAGGTGTGTATGCGCGCGAGAGATCATCACGAGTCTTTAGTGGGACTTTTGATTGAACTTCTAACTTTCCACCGAGGTGAAGAAGAAATGTACGATCACTTACTTTGCGAACAGTAAGTCCCTTATGTGCCGTGAGAGCTAAATTGATTTCTTGAGCATGATCAGCATCAATCGTGTCGCAAGTTACGTCGATAACAACTCTTTCAAGCAGAGATTCAACAACATCTAGCGCAGTGATAGTTGCACCTGCGCCAGTGATGGTTGCTGTAATTAACGCAACAGGTTGTAGTTCAGGTGCGCCTTCAACACGAATTGTGATTCCGTAACCAGGGGAAGTTGAGGCCATTTAAACGACACCATAAAGTCGATCGCCAGCATCACCAAGACCGGGAACGATGTAACCATGTTCGTTAAGTTTTTCATCTAGCGCGCCAGTAACCAAGGTAATTGGTACTCCGGATTTTTCAAATGCATCCTCTAAAACTTTAATTCCTTCAGGAGCCGAGAGAATGCAGATGGCGGTTATGTCATCTGCCCCACGCTCAATCAAGAAGTTAATTGCCGCTACAAGCGTTCCACCAGTTGCCAACATAGGATCTAGAACAAAGCATTGGCGCCCCGCTAAATTTTCAGGAAGCCTGTTGGCATAAGTGCTTGCTTGCAAAGTCTTTTCATCGCGAACCATGCCCAAGAATCCAACTTCAGCCGTTGGAATCAAACGTGTCATACCTTCAAGCATTCCAAGGCCAGCGCGCAAGATTGGAACTACAACCGGACGGGGATCAGAGAGTTTTAAGCCAGTTGTCTGCGTGACTGGAGTCTTAATGGAAACTTTTTCTGTTCTGACTTCACGAGTTGCCTCGTAGGCGAGCAAGGTCACGAGCTCTTCAACCAAGTGACGGAAAGTTGGTGAATCTGTTCTTTCATCGCGCAGGACGGTCAACTTATGAGTGATAAGCGGGTGGTCGGCGACGTGAACTTTCATAGCGCCTACCTTACAGGGGTTTTCATCTAGCCCAATGAGTGCCAATATGTCTGATGTGAGTGATGCAAATTACGAAGCAAGTTCCGACGGGGTTGTCGCGGCTAATGAGGTTGATATCGCCGTTGCTGCCTGGCACGAGGAGGGACGCTGGAACCTAGCGTTGTTACCTGACGCACATGATCTGCCGCACATTATTGATCGACTTAAATCACAACAAACAAATGGCGGCGCAATTGCTCTTCTGGCAATTGATGAAGAATTTTTTATGTTGATCCGTGTTTTAGGTTCGCATATCAGCATGTTTTTAAGCGATGTAACTTGCGCACTTGATTATGAAGTTGCTGCAGAATTTTTAGAGCTTTGTGATCTAGATTCACCAGAAGAAGATGACGAACCACTTCCTGTCGGGCATCTAGAAATATTGGCAGACCTCGGCGTTAACTCAATGGAGCTCTCCGCTCTCTGTGACGATGCTGAACTTTTCCCTGACGAACAACTAGAAGCTATAGCCAGCCGCTTAGGATTCGCAGATCAATTTGCGGAGTTATTGGAGCTATAAGAATTTCTACCCATACACCCGAATCGCTGATGCAAGAAGCGATCGCAATTGCACGTCAAGCAACCGTTACAGGAGACGTTCCCGTCGGTGCTTTAGTAATCAATAAAGATGGCGTAGTTATTGGTACTGGTTCTAATGAAAGAGAAGCAAATAACGATCCGACTGCACACGCTGAAATTGTTGCTATTCGAAACGCTGCAGCACGATTACAAAATTCACGTTTAGATGGCTGCACACTTGTTGTGACCTTGGAACCTTGTCCAATGTGTGCCGGGGCAATTGCCCAATCTAGAATTTCCCATCTGATATTTGGCGCTTGGGATGCCAAAGGTGGCGCAGTTGGCTCAGTTTGGGATGTTATTCGTGATCCACGTTCGCTTTACAAACTAGATGTAACAGCAGGAATCTGCGAAAGTGAATGTGCCGATTTACTGCGAGATTTCTTTGAAGGTCAGCGTTAAACCAGAAGTTCGTAAGACGGATTCAAGATAGTTAAAGCGCCTTCTTCTTCTCCGACCATTCCCTCGGCGCGTATCTGCGATCCAACTTCTAGGCCAGCAATTTCGCGGCGACCCAAGAACTGCAAGGTAACCCCGCCGGTCTGATCCCATACTTCTACCTGAAGAATTGGTGCGGATCCGCGCGGTGCGCTTTTAATTGCGGTTACGCGACCTTGAACATGAGCGCGATTGCGCCACTGAATTTCGCCAATTGGCGTCATATTTTCCGCGTAATGGCTGATTGGTTCGACGTTTCTTATTACATCTTCAACTGGTTTAAATTTCGCAACTGGTGTTGGCGCCACTTTTACTTCAGCTTGTGGCACAGCAGTCATTTGCGCAGCAGATGTAATGCGATCCACGTCGAACGGAACGATAGTTGCTACAACGCGCTGCAATTGAGAAATAGGTGCAGCAATTTCTTCAGCGGTTTGATCATGTAATAAACGGCCGAGGAAACCAGAATATGCACGGCGAGGAAGTAGAAGCGTTAACTCGACATCATTCTTTTCCGTCATGCGGATTGCATAGTCGAGCGCTGAATTTGCAAGTCGTCTATCAGGGCAGTCGATTAATTCGAGAGTGACATCATCTAGCGCATCTGACTTGGCCCAGGCCTCTTTAATTGCTTCTGCTCGACGATCATCGATTACGAAGTGAACAGCACTGAGATTTCTGGGTTTCAAACTACGCGCATAACGAATGGCTCCAACTGTTGCTAAATCCACGTTATCGACCAGAACTGTAACGTTGTGGCGAACGATCGTTGTAGCACGCTCTTGTTCACGTCGGACTAATAAAGCATCTTGCTCGCGAGTGTATTGGCGACGCAGGCGCAAGAATGAAACAACCATGATCGGAGCAACTACAAGAACTAGCCAGGCTCCTTGTGTAAATTTCACAACCGAGAAGATGATTACGATAATTAGCGAGACGCTACCAGCAAGGAAGTTAATAACGACTCGGACTTTCCAACCATCAGGTTTTACTCGAATGGAATGCTTTGTCATTCCAAAGCCAGCTAATGCAAAACCGGTAAAAACGCCGAGTGCATAAAAAGCAACTAGGTGCTCAACAGATCCGGCAGTAATCAGAACTAACACAATTCCGCCGCCAGCAAGAAGCAAAATTCCGTTGGAGAAAGCTAAGCGGTGACCACGCTTAGTTAGTTGGCGAGGCAGGTAGCCGTCGGTTGCGACAAAGTTACAAAGCAGAGGGAAAGCGCTATATGTGGTGTTTGCGCCAGCAAAGAGGATAAGCATCGTTGCTAGCTGAACCATGAAGAACATAACGCTTCCGAATGCTCCACTGCCAAGTGCTGCCTTGGCGATTTGGGAAATAACTGTTGGAGTTCCTGATTCATATGGCATTGCTTGAATGTGATGAGCAAAGTAAGAAACTCCAAGTACGAGAGTTCCAAGGATGCAACTCATAATTACAAGTGTTCGTTTTGCATTCACATGCTCTGGCGCCTTGAAGAGCGCAACTCCATCGGAAATTGCTTCCAAACCTGTTAGTGAAGATCCACCGTTTGCAAATGCACGAAGCAGGATAAAAATTGCCGCTGCAGTGAGTAAGCCTTGCTCTTGGCCAACTTCAATAGCGCCGGGAAGATCTGTTGCAAGAACTGGCAGCGTTCCGTTGAAGAGTCGCCAGAAACCCATTCCGAAGACAATCAACATACAGCCAACGAAGAAGTAAGTCGGAAATGCAAAAGCTTTTCCAGCTTCTTTAACGCCGCGGAGATTTCCGTAAGTAAGTAGAACGATTACCAACAAGATCATTGGAATCTTCCAAGGATCAAGTGATGGGAATGTCGAAATGATCGCTGCAACGCCTGCTGCAGATTGAATTGCAACTGTTACGACATAATCAAGAATCAAAGCAACGGCGGCTATCTGCGCTGTTACAGGTCCAAAATTATCTCGCGCGACAATGTATGCGCCACCAGTTTTTGTATAAACATCTATCACGTTGCGATATGAAAGTGTGATGATGGTAAGAATTACTAAAACAACCGCCGTCATAGGCATCAAAATTGCAAAAGCAGCCAAACCAAATGCAGGTAGTAGTGCGATGAGAATCTGCTCGCTGCCATATGCAGAAGATGAAATACAGTCAGAAGAGAGAATTCCAAGTGCATAGCGCTTTGATAACCGTTGATGTCCGAGCGAATGTCGGTTAAGCGCATTACCTAAAAGACGGCGCTTAACCTTGTAGCTGAGCGGATCTTTTACATGTGCAGTTTCTTGGAGAGCAACTGGCTCAGGCGCACCATCTGTCCACGACTTGGGCACTTTGAACTCCTTGCGGTTACCGCGGCTAGCGCGTCCAATTAACTATTTAGTATGCTCATCTTATGCGCACTCAGTTATATATAGACGGTCAATGGGTAGATGGAAATGGCACTTTAGATGTAACAGATCCCAGTGATGGCTCAGTAATTGCCAAGGTAGCCACCGCCGGAGATGCGCAGATCGAGGCCGCCCTAGCTGCCGCCCACCGCGCCGCACCTGCCTGGGCCAAGACCGCGCCCCGCGTGCGCGCAGAGATGCTACGTAAAGCATTTGAGTTAATGATTCAAGAAGCAGATTACTTAGCAGAGTTGATTTCCAAAGAAAATGGCAAGGCGCTACCTGATGCAAAAGGTGAAGTTGCCTACGCCGCAGAATTCTTCCGCTGGTTCTCTGAAGAAGCAGTACGCATTGCAGGAGATTTCCGCATGTCACCAAGTGGTGACAAGCGAATTCTCGTAACTCACCAACCAGTTGGTCTCTCACTTCTTATTACTCCTTGGAACTTCCCAGCCGGAATGGCGACACGCAAAATCGGTCCAGCAATTGCTGCAGGTTGCACAATGATTTTAAAACCAGCTGGTGAAACACCTCTAACCGCGCTCGCCATCATGGACATTCTTGATCGCGCCGGCGTTCCTAAGGGCGTTGTCAATTTAATTCTTCCAACACCAACAGGTCCTGCAATCGCCAAGATGTTGCATGATCCACGTGTTAAGAATCTTTCATTTACTGGTTCTACTGAAGTTGGTCGCATCATCCTTAAAGAAGCTGCCGATAATGTAATTCGTTGCTCTATGGAGCTCGGGGGAAATGCACCGTTTGTTGTTATGGATGACGCCAATATTGATGAAGCAATTAAAGGTTTGATGTTGGCAAAGATGCGCAATGGTGGAGCTGCTTGTACTGCAGCAAACCGAGTTTATGTGCAACGCAAGGTAGCCGCAGAATTTATGCAAAAGTTTGCTGAAGCAATGGGAACTTTTGTTATGGGACGCGGTCGCGATGCTGGTGTACAACTTGGCGCAAGTGTTTCAATTAAAGAACGCAACAAGATTGCAGAGCTAGTTGATAACTCAGTTAAGTCTGGAGCCAAGGTATTAACAGGCGGCAAGACCCCTGATGGTCCAGGCGCTTTCTACCCAGCAACAGTTCTAGAAGTAGAAAAAACAGCGGAAATTCTTAACCATGAAGTCTTCGGACCGGTTGCGCCAGTAGTTATCTTCGATACCGATGCCGAAGCGATTGAACTCGCAAATAGCACTGACTTCGGACTTATTAGCTACGTTTACTCTGAAGATCTAAAGCGCGCAATCCAGATTTCCGAAGCCCTTGAATCCGGAATGGTTGCAATCAACCGCGGAATGATTTCAGATCCAGCAGCGCCATTCGGTGGAGTTAAGCAGAGCGGCCTTGGTCGCGAAGGCGGCTTCGACGGTATCCACGAATTCCTCGAGACGAAATACATCGGCGTCGAGATTTAATTTCATCTGAATAGCGGTTGCTTTTAGAGATTGTTACACAATTAATGTGCTGATCTCTTTCTTATTGTGTGAAAAAGATACTCTTCTGTTTCCTTTATGAGATTTACAATACCTTCGACATTTGATTTGTGATCTTTAGTCAATTTGGCTTCCATATAAAGGGAATACCTTAATCCGTAGTTTGACGAATAAAAACTGTAAGCAACGCGATCCACAATTGTGTACTCAATTATATAAATTCCAAAAGGTGTGAGAACCCAGCTGTTATCTAATAGGTGCTCAGCTCTTGGTTTGTATCTCTGTTCTTCTACAAAATCGCTATCATCAAAAAAGTCAATTTCGGTAACGCTTCTGGAAAATCTTCTCACTATGGAGCGAAACCACATCTGGCTAAGTTTGTTTCTGACCATAAAGCTGAATGAGTATTTTAAAGATTTAGAAGTGTGATTTTGCATATTCTCCATGCTCCAAATATCAGCGTCAAAATCATCAGAAATTTGTGAATACGAATTCCAACCGTTTTCTGTCAATAAATTGTGGCCTACTTGATGTTTATTCTGCCTAAAATTTTTCATCTAATTACTGTACTAAAAGTTTCAACTACACAGAGTATTTTTAGTTACGTAAGGTATTTTTGACAGATTAATTGCGTAGATAATTGCTACACAGAGTTATTCTCATTAAATACTTAGATTGGCTCTAACTTCGCATTCAGCTAATGCATCAAATATCGCAAGGATTCTTTCGTCTCGGACAGGAGTGAGTTTTACCCAGCTTATGGCTTGAAAATCTTCTTTGTCGTTCGCTTTGCGGCTGAAAGCGCAGCTAC
>Ga0208787_1000624_pt1 | contig 16724 bp, 36 predicted proteins | sample Wag4_2014_7_11_FD_187362 | JGI IMG/M metagenome (GOLD analysis project Ga0208787, IMG submission 187362) | Fresh water microbial communities from Ohio, USA - Utica-2 Time Series HT 2014_7_11 (SPAdes) (version 2) | ecosystem: Environmental > Aquatic > Freshwater > Water tank | place: USA: Ohio... | reverse complement strand
TTATCTATGGTTTGCTGACTGACCTGATCCACGGCCTGCTGCCATTGGCGAGCCCATTTGGGTTCCAAAATTAGATCCTTGGAAGCATTGTCCAAAATCATCCAATACTTGCGTTTGATTTCGTTCTCCAGCTGATCTGGAGTCCACAAGGATATGCCACAGATCATTCTCCAACTTTTGGGTCTATCACCCAAATAAAATTTGTCCATCATGATGTGATCTGAAGTGATGCTGAAACCATTGCCCAAACGCATGGTGTTGTTGCTTTTCCATTCTTCTGAATGCAACAGTATCACATGATCATGATTCACAGGTCCGCCCATGAATAGCTTGTCTTTGCGGAAATCGGTGGTTTTGAAACCTTTGATACGAAACACTTCATGCACTGTGGTGATGTTGGGTTTGTTTAATATCACTCCAGCCACGTGTTGTAGGCTTTCTTCATAGATCAATATCACTGATTTGTCAAAAGTGGCATCAGTGCCCATCACAGGTGTGCTGACCAATATTTTATTAAGAAATCTTATCATCTATCAACGGCCGTATGCTGGCAACGGTCCTCCATATTTTTTTCCACGGATTATTTTGTTTTTGACTTTGACTCGCTTGCGACCTATTTTGAAACTCTTCTCACCTTCTCTGGGTCTCAATCCTTGACTCTTGCAAGATGCCAATTGACTGGCTCCCAGTTCGGAATTGCTTTTGCGACTGCGACACAGGGCCTTGGTGGCTTTCACTTCGTATTGTAATCCAGTGATGATTTCTGCAATCTTCATAAAAATATTTAGCGATATTTGTCGGCTGCCACACTACTTACAGTGGGTTGATCGGGCAGCAATTTAAAAGTGAGCACTTTACGACTGCCACGAGTGGTGCCAATGGTGATGTCACCGCTGCTGTGTTGTTCTATTTTGGTTATGGTGGCCACGTGATTGCCCAATTGAATCTGTTGGCCCACTGCTAAATCGATGGAAATTTTTCTGCAATTCATGGAAGATCTCCCACTGTGGTTGGTATGAGTATTTAAACCTAAAACTCAAAAACACACATAAATACATTTGAACGGAAAAATCAATGAAAATACGCGAATTATTAGGTCAAGGTCAATGGAAATTACAGCAGGCACAGCTGAAGAATCCTGCTGCAGATGCTAACCATTTTGTACAGATCAAGGATTTGGTGCATGAACCCACCAAGGGTTATGTGAATCAACCCAATGAAAAATATGCAGATTTGGACGCAGTCACAGCCCAAGCAGGTGGTGGAGTGAATGGTCCCAAACATCCAGCAGACATCAGAGTGGATCATCAGACAGCCACACCGCATCTGATCACTCAACCCATGCAGAATTCAGTCACACACAAGCATCAATTGCATCAGGATTTTATCAATTATATGAACCGAGCAAAATAACATGGCCACTATATATTACATAGGTTTAACTTCCAAAAAAGATTCAGTGACCATAGCTCTCAGTGCCACGATTGGCGATCTCATAGTGGCCATAGCAGCTGACGAAGGATTGCCCACACAATACTATTCCATATCTTTGGAAGGATCACCTGACAAGAGTGACAGATATTATGATGACAGCACCACCACACTCACAGCTTTGGGTGCTGTGGATGGCAGTGTGTTCATATGCACTCCTAATCAGTCAGGCACCAAACAAGAACGTCAGATACAAAAATTAGAAATTGCTGCCAAGACACGCACAGCAGATGGCAATCCACGTGATGTGTATGATATCACTCAACTGCCAGACACTTACAACGGCAACGTGCCAGGTGCTGATGACAATGCCAATGTGGGCGGATTAGTCACAGGTCGTCCTTGGATCACTTGACCAATATTCTAAACACCTACCATAAATACACAGCAATAATTGTACACAAAAATTGTACACAAAAAATAGTAATATATGGGTATTCTCAATCCTAACAGCACCAATTACGTTCATCCTGCAGAACCCAACCTGAGTGATCTGCACAGTGCGATGACCTACGATGCCGAGGGACAGCCAACAATAAGAACTGTTGACAGCCAGGCAGGATATACCAGCAAGAACCGTATGAAGATATCAACCTATCAAACTGATTTCTTCAACACATTCCAGTATGGCAAAGAAACAGATGTCTGGGATGAAAGTGTCACATCAGGCGGCTCAGCCACTTGGAACGTGAATACCAACTGGATTGACATGGCAGTAACCAACACACTGGGATCCAAAGTGATTCGACAGACTCGCAATGTTATGCGATACCTTCCGGGTCGCAGTTCTCAACTTACCTATGCTGTGAGGCTTGAAACTCCTGTGACAGGCATACGCAGACGACTGGGACTGTATGATGAAGCCAATGGTTTTTTCTTTGAAGATGCAGGAGTCATAGGTGCCGATGGCTTGCCAGAATACAATGTGGTGGTACGCTCCAGCACATCAGGATCAATGGTTGAGAATCGCATACCCCGCAGTCAGTGGAACGGTGATCGGTTAGACGGGACAGGAAATAGTGGTATAACAGCCGACCCTACCAAAGCACAGATGATCACTTTTGACTATGAGTGGTACGGTGCGGGACAGATCATCATAGGTTTTGTGATCAACGGATATACACACATCGTCCACACATTCAATCACGCCAATATTGTAACTGTGCCGTGGAGTTCCACTCCCTTTCTGCCCATTAGATTGGAGATAGAAAATCTCACAGGTGTGGCGGGCACACACTATCTCTATCAGGGATCCAACAGTCTCATATCCGAAGGTGAAGCCACCAAACTGGGCATCGCAGAAAACATCACCTCCTCTATCACGGGCTACAGAATGGCGGTGGCCAATACTTTCTATCCTGTGCTCAGCATTAGATTAAAAACTGCCGCACTGAAAGGCATCGTGTTGCCCACAACCTTCCAGGCAGCCACCATAGACAATACTTCAGTGTTCTATCGACTGGTGCGTAACGCCACACTGACGGGTGCGAACTTTGTGGATCATCCTGATCCCAACGCATTTACACAGTATGATGTTTCAGCCACTGCTTATACTGGTGGCGTAAACATTGATTCAGGATTTGTTGTTGGCGGTGGTGGTGGCTCCAGCGTTAGATTGGACAAAGACACCATATATCAGATTGGCCGAGGCAGCTTGGGCACAGTCAGCGACACGCTAACATTGGCCATAGCCAGCCCCAACACCGGCAAAGACGCACTGGCCGCAATGACTTGGATTGAACAAAGATAATTTATTAAAGAGATAATTCTTGGAAACCAGACTCTCTGTCTAGGTATTTGTAATCAATTTTGACTATGTCAAACTGCTCAATGGCATCCAACACAGTTTTGGGATCAAAAGCACCACAAGTGTACACATCCAACTGCATCAAACCTGGTGAGCATTCATCCCAGCAGTGCATCACAATGTGTGAAGTTTCAATGATGGCAGCCACAGTTAATCCTCTGTTGCCTGGCACATCCAAGTACTTGGCAATGGGACCTATTAGGATTTTCATGTTGATGTCTTTCACTAGATTTTTAAGCCACTCGGTGGCCTGGAGTTCATCCTTTAAAGGATTTTTTACTTCTGCTCTGATCAGTATGTGTTTGTGTTGTAACAATTCACTCATGAATTTATTTATAAAATACTTATAAAAAGTGATCCTTTCATAGGTGATGATTGTGAATAATTTTTATTGGAAAAAAAGTTAAAAATTTTTTCTAAAAACATTTTTTTGCCCATTATAAAATAAAAATCCTTCTGTGTCAACACATCTTTGAGCTTGACTTTGTGGATAATTTCTAATAATATGTGTCATATGAACCGTATGAAGCAGATTTTTTTACTACTTGTGATTGTATTTGCCTTGAACGCCTGCTCAGGCACCATCAAAGGCTCCATCAATCAGCATGAATGGCTTCAAACCGGAGTGAAAAAAGGTGATAGACCCGGAGATGTGTGTGTGATCTGTGGAGAAGATTGGATCATGGTGCCCAACGAACCTTTTGCGGCACAGCGTCAAGCTCATAGAGCAGGATTTAGATGGGACGGAAACACAGCTCCGATCTATTAAATCAAAAAACTCTTCAAAATCAAACACTTGCCAAAATTGTGTGAGAAGTCCATTGACTTTTGGTGTCAAATCACATATTATAAGTGTACAAACCAAACAGGCACACATATATGATTGATAATAAAATTGAAACCATGCCCGAGCACATCAAGCAACGCATCGCAGAATTGACCAGACAGAAAATTATGTTGGAAGATCAGATCGAGCAAACCAACAGTTTTACCAAAAGAAGCATGTTAGAACAAGATCTGTATGATATAATACACAGCATCATGCTGTTGACTCAACCTTACACAGGAGAGAATAATGTCCGTTGAGTTTATACTATATGTGGTGGGGTTGGTTGGTGTGAGTTATTACATAGGTCATCAGCACGGATTACGAGCAGGCGTTATAGATGCGGTGGATCAAATGATTGTGATGAAACTGTTGAGCAAAAAAGAAATTGATTCAAAAAAAGAAGAAGAGGATAAAAAATAATGGCCACCAAAAAAGAAAAAAAGCAATTGATTGACAAGATCAAATACGGCATCAAGAAATACAAATTCAGCATACAGAGATACGGCGGAGAAACCGTGGTGGGCACCATCACTCCCTATCAGTATCACTACTGGAAGAACCGAGAGCAAGAACTCACAGACTATCTCATGGGTTACGACAGAGAAAATTACGAGCAGGAACACAACTTGCCCCAAGAGGCCAGATTTCAGAGAGATTGGCATGACATAGACAATGTGGCACATACCTGTGGCGCTCCCATAAGTTCCAGCAACTTCTTGCACATAGAAGAATTTGACCAGCACGGCCAAGCCATCCGAGATGCCAAGGGGCACTACGTGTTCCGCGAACCCATTGAGCTGTCAAGCGACAACATACACAAGTTGGGTATTGAGTGTGTGGAGTCCGAAGATTGTGTGGACGTGGATCACCCAGAATTGGTGAATGAATATTATTTGTATGCATACACCTCAAACAAGGGTGGATGGACCACAGAAGGAGAGATGGAGATCGATGGAGAGCTGGATCTAAAAAAATTGAAGTTACACTACAGGCAGATCGAGGGATCGGACATTTGCCATGCCATCAGCTATGCGGATGGAGAATCCAGACACCTGGAAGAGGACAGTACCGGCAACGGCCAAGAGTGCAGGGTGTTGGAAGGCTGCATGGATGAATCTACCATGAGCAAAAAATTGAAGAAAGAGATAGCAAGGGCAGAAGCAGAAGCACCACAGCCTGACACAGACACAGTGGAAGAAGAGGATGCCAATGAGCTGCCAGAAAAATCACCAGAAGAACAGAAAGAATGGGATGACTGGGAGAAGGCACGCATGGAGGCGGCACAAGAAGCCAAGAAGAAAAAAATTAAGACCAAAAAAACAGTGAAAGGCAAAAAGCAAACCAAAAAGAAAAAGGAGAAAAAATGAGTAATGATTTAATTTTATTTTTATTAATCGCAATACTGGTGGCTATAGGTTCTGGATATTATGTGTTTTCCAGCATGAATGACACCTGTGATCGCATTATTAAAAAATGCAATGATTTAATAAAATTTATAAAAAAGAACAAGTAGTATGAACAGTTTGGCTCGTATGATGTATTCACAAAGAAACAGGCTGATAGCCAATGCTTGGGGAGCCCATCAGCGAGCACAAAACCCTGACTTTAAAAAATATTGGTTGGGTGTGTATCAACATTTATTAAAACAATACAACAGACTGAACTAGCATGAGTACTCGCACAATGCCTTATGAAAAGATACTGATGCAACAGATTGCTAGACTCACAGCAGAAAAAGAGAATTTGGATTTTCAAAACAGAGAATATCAGGAGATTGTGGCAGAATTGAATGAAAGATTGACCAAACAACAGCAAGAACTGTTGGACACAAAAAAATTATTGAAAGAATTAACTATAAAATTGGAAAGGCTGAGTGAAATATAATGGATATCAACATAGGACACAACGAAGAAACATTTGATTACTTCACTCGTCAAGCCAAGCGTCAAAAACGTCAATTGGAAATACAGGATCAATTGATTGCTGATTTGGGCATTGATATGAAAACTGTGAGCATTGAACAATTGCACGATATTATCAAACAGGCTCAGGCACAGTCCATACAGGAGTTTGGAGCATGATCAAACAACCCGAACAAGAATCCATAGAAGACATTCAATTGAAACAAGTATATGATGAATTTTTCAAACTGATGGCCAGACTTTGCTCAGAATATGAGCCACAACAGGTCACTGGTACCATGATGGCCATTGCTCTAAGGCTGTATAAAACCACCCTGACTGAGGAAGATTTTCGCAAAATGATTGAAACCATACACAACACAGCAGAATACATTGAGCCGTTTGATATGGACACTATGAAACCCAATCCTAAAAAATTACATTGATGATCATCAGTTTTATAGTCACTGTATTGTTTATTCTATTCATGCTGTGGGTGGGCTATTGGTTCTTGGATTGGCATCAGATGGACAAAACCACAAGAACGGGCAAAATTGTGGTTGAAGCAGAAAACTTTTTCAATCACTTGCTTCACAAACATAGGGTTCATATCAAATACAAGAATATGTTCCGTAAGTTGTATATTTTGTTTGACAGACTGGTGGTGTTTGTGTTAAATTATGATTATGTCACTGGAATCAAAAAACTGTACAAATTATCAGTTGTATTTGCAATCCAAGTGATTAACTTTATTAAATGGATAAATGAAAAAATTAAAAACAGGTATCAGAAAGTTTGAAAAACGTTTGGATAGATACAATCACACCATGGAATTGATTAGAACCATAGTGCCTTTGATTGTTTTGGTTATTCAAATTGCAATATTAATCAAATTAACCGACTGATGACTGACGAAGTCATAATTTTACGAGAATCTTGGACAGTATGGATCATACTGGCAGTATTGATCGCACTGCTGATCCGTATTGTGATGAATCTAAAAAACAAATGAAAATATTTGGTATCCTATTATTGTTATTGATGACACAATGCTCTACCACAGTGGCAGTGTTGGATGTGGCAGGCAGCACTGTGGTGTATGCGGGCAAAACGGTAGTGAACACTGTGGACGCACTCACTCCAGATATTGTGAATCGAAAATAGTTGACAGCAGTGTTGATTTGTAGTATAAATTAACACATATGACATCACAAAAAATTAAAAAAGAAGATTATCAATCTTGGGCTGATTGCATCAGATCAGATCAAGTGCCAGCTGATAGAATCTATGCCATATGGGAGGCTAACCCAGAATTTTATCGTTGGTATCAAAAACAATATCTAACCAAGAGCAAAGCATGAACAAACAACCACTTTGGGACAAGACTGTGGACATTATGCTGGATTACTCTTGGGGCAAGTTTGAACGTGCCACTCAACGCATGATGGACATTGTGGATGTTCAACCATGGACTCATGCTGCCTTGGGCACATCACTGTGGTTCACTATCTCTTATTTAAAAAGTATCAACCTTTTATTTTTGATAGGTTGGGTAGCATGGGCGTGGTACTGGAGCGTCATCATCACTGCCATTTGGAGAACTGGATACAGATAAGATGAGAATCACACGCATCAAAGATATTGAATTGGACAAATACAAAAATCTAGCACGTCAATTGGCCAATGAAGTGGAATATCTATTGGATGAAATAGAATCTTTAAAAAAAGAATTAGAAAAATTAAAAAGCAAAAATACTTATGAATCAAAATTTTAATCTGTTGTCCTTGACATCATTTGTGTTTTCTTTGTTGGGACTGATCACTGCTTTCATCATACCATTCTTTTTGCAGATTATTGCTATTATTTTGGGACATCTTTATTTGAGACTTCAAACACAATCACGCACACTACGCACAGGCGGCATCTACCACAGCATGACCATTATTAGTTTGGTTGTGAGCTACATTGTAATCCTGATAAATATAGTGGCACTGATCATCATGGGTGCTTCAGTGTATTTGTTTTTTAGAGATTTGGTAGGACATACTTCCCTATCAATATAAACAAGGAGAAAAATATGAAGACTAACATAGGTGTGAAATCCCGAGCGGATACCACAATTGATTTAGGATTAAGGTCTTACTTCAATGATGTGTTTTCAAGAATGACCACAGCCATGCTGGTGTCGGCATTTTTTGCCTACATTGGTGTGAGACTGCCTTTCTTGTACGCAGGTGGACTGCTGACTTGGACTATCATACTGTCGCCATTAGCATTTGTGTTGGCCATGAGTTTTGGTGCTGAAAGATTCAGTAACCGTGGCTTGCTATACATGTTGATGGGATTTGCCGCTGCTCAAGGTTTGAGCATGGGTGGATTGCTATATATCTACACAGCACACAGTGTCATATCGGCCTTCTTAATTTCTGCCATAGTGTTTGGCACATTTGCCATCATAGGTTACACCACTCGTAGAGATCTATCCGGTTTGGGTACATTTTTATTTGTGGGTTTAATTGGAATAATTGTGGCCAGTATTTTTAATATTTGGTTGCAGATGACCATGTTGAACTTTGTGATCAATGTGTTGGCCGTGATCATATTCACTGGCTTGACTGCTTATGACATGCAGAAATTAAAACAGATATATCTGGAAGGAGCAGACAGTTCTAAAACTAGAACATTGGGAGCTCTTACATTGTATCTGGACTTTATCAATATATTTGTTTCTATTTTGCAACTGATGGGTTCAAAAAGAGACTAAAAATCCAACATACTAGCGGAATATAATAGGTTGACTTCTCAGTCAAATTCCGCTAGTATATAAGGATAACAAAAGGCAAACTATGATAAAAGGTATAATAATAGGCGCACTAGGCATGTACATATATTTGGTACATCCAGACAAGATCCAAGATTTTCTTGTGTGGAGCAAAGATACCACAGTGTATGTTTTGGACTGGTTATCTACGACTATAAAGAAATCATAATTCGTTAGATCCAATCAGTTCCCAGATAATTACTAAGGAACAAATGAGATCATACGATAACAACGACGACAGCATAGACAAGGCAGCCAAGGCAGCCGAGATCGAACGTCTAATGAAAGAATACTTGGACAAGGGCGGCGAGGTTGAAAAGATTCCTTATGGTGTGACCAGTCAACCCATGGGACAGGCCAATCCTTACGCATTCTACATACCACCCAGCACCACTTCACCATTGGCATACAAACGCCGAATCAACAAAGAAAAACGCAATAAAAAATAATACACTCAGATAAATATTGGTATGAATCCTTCATTCCAGTATGAGACTAGATTATTTGTGGTACATTTTGACCGGGATGAAGAACCCATTGATGTGTATGCCATGGATCTAGAAGATCTTTGGATCACTCTCAAAGAACAGATTCCACATCTTAAACCTACAGATATCCTACACATCGAAGAACATACCTGCCCTGATGTGTGTGATACACTGCACTGATGCAAAATCACAAACGTCTGCAGTTGAGATATTTTCTACGCAATGCCAACAATCTCATGTTGAAATACAAAAAGATATTTGTGTATCATTACAAGCACGTGAGATGGCATTCATCTGAACCCATTCCCACACATAATCTACAACAGATAGGCTGTGAGTATCAAGGATGGTTTGAAGTGGGTTATGACTTCATTGCCGAAGTGTGGAGATATCCCAGCCCCAAACATCGCATACTGATTGAAATGAGCTTGCCTGCCAAAAATTTATTGTGGCATCAGGATTGGGTCAAACGCACCAAAAGATTGCGTAAAGAAAAACATCAATTGGATACCTACATCAAAAAAATGATTTCAAAGACTCGTAAGTTGGGTCACGTGATACCATAGATTTTGGCAAAACAAACCTTGACACTGCCGTCATAATCACATATAATTGTGCAGTTAACCAAACAATAAAAGGTAAACAAAATGAAAAACATTATAGTGTTTTTGACTGCTGTGTTGTTCACAGTGTCAGTATCAGCACAAACACCAGCTCCTAAAAAGGAAGAAGCTAAACCAGCTGCTCCTGCTGTGTGTGTTGAAAAAGACAAAGACGGCAAAGCAATCATAGACAAAAAAACTGGCAAGCCAGTGATTTGTCCAAAGAAAGACGAAAAGAAAAAGTAGTTCTTTCCAATTCAGTGTGGTGTAACAACCACACTGAACTTTCCCAAAAAAAGATTGCCAAAAGGCTCTTGACATTACTGAATTAATGCTTATATAACACAGCACAGCAATTCGCATAGATGTTGGTTTTGCTGTATAACTTGCTATAAAAGGAGAAACAAATATGAAAAACGCAGAAAAATTAATAAATGGTCCTGTGATAGGAATAGATTTGGGCACCACAAACTCTTGTGTGGCCATCATGGAAGCAGGCAAACCCAAAGTATTAGAGAATCAAGAAGGGTACAGAACCACGCCCAGCATAGTGGCATTCACTGAATCAGAAAAATTAGTGGGACACAGTGCTAGACGTCAAGCAGTGACTAACGCAGAAAACACATTCTTTGCAGTGAAACGATTGATAGGTAGAACTTTCAATGATACTGCATTACAGAAAGACATACAAAGATTACCTTACAAAGTGATCGCAGCCGATAACGGTGATGCTTGGGTCAAAAGCCGAGACAAGAAATATTCACCACCAGAGATCAGTTCTGCAGTGTTGATCAAGATGAAAGAAACTGCTGAAAAATATTTGGGTAGAGCAGTGAATCACGCAGTGATCACAGTGCCAGCCTACTTCAATGATGCACAGCGACAAGCCACCAAAGATGCTGGCAAGATTGCTGGATTAGAAGTATTGAGAATTATCAATGAGCCCACTGCCGCAGCATTGGCATATGGCATGGACAAAAAAGGTGCCAAGACCATTGCTGTGTATGACTTGGGTGGAGGTACATTTGATGTCAGCATATTGGAGTTGGGTGATGGAGTATTCGAAGTCAAAAGCACCAACGGCAACACTTCACTGGGTGGTGAAGATTTTGACAGTGTGATTCAAGATCATATCCTAGCAGAATTCAAACGAGACTCTGGCATTGATCTCGCACAGGATAGATTGGCCATACAGAGAGTGCGTGAGGCAGCGGAGAAAGCCAAAATAGAACTGTCATCCAGCACTCAAACAGAAATCAATTTGCCATTTATCACAGCAGACAAATCTGGTCCCAAACACGTGAACATGAAGATAACTCGTGCCCGATTGGAAGGGTTGGTAGATACTCTCATACAAAAAACCATTGAACCTTGTCGTCAGGCATTGAAAGATGCTGGTGTCAGTGTTAATGACATTCAAGAAGTGGTGTTGGTGGGTGGTATGACTCGTATGCCCAAAGTGGTTGAAGCAGTACGATCATTTTTTGGCAAAGAACCCAATCAAGGAGTTAATCCAGACGAAGTGGTGGCATTGGGTGCTGCCATTCAAGGTGGAGTATTACAAGGCGATGTGAAAGACGTGCTGTTGTTGGATGTGACTCCATTGAGTTTGGGCATTGAAACAGTAGGTGGAGTGTTCACCAGACTGATTGAAAAAAACACCACTATCCCAACCAAAAAGAGTCAAATATTCAGCACAGCCGAAAACAATCAACCAGCTGTGAGCATCCGAGTGTTTCAGGGTGAGCGTCAAATGGCCATGGATAACAAGTTCTTAGGCAATTTTGAATTGACTGGCATAGCACCAGCACCCAGAGGTATGCCTCAGATTGAAGTGACATTTGACATTGATGCCAACGGCATAGTGCATGTGAGTGCCAAAGACAAAGGCACTGGCAAGGAACAAAAGATCCAAATCCAAGCCAACTCAGGATTGAGTGATGCTGACATTGAACGCATGATCCGAGAAGCCGAATTGAATAAAGAAGCAGATGAAAAGAAACGTGCAGAAGTGGATGCAAAAAATCACGCAGACAGCACACTGGCATCTGTGGAGCAAAGTATGAAAGAGCATGGTGACAAACTCACTGAAGAGGATCGTGTGAAGATCACAGAAGCTCAAGAGTCTTTAAAGGAAGCTGTTAAGAGCAATGACACAGAAACTATCAAAACCAAAACCAGTGCTCTGCAAGAAGTGAGCATGAAATTGGGAGAAGCTGTGTACCGAGCTCAACAAGAGTCAGCCAAACAGACTGATGAGCAACCAAAATCACAGACTGTGGATGCAGAATTCACAGAGGTCAAAGACACCGAAGCCACCAAATAAACATTGACACTGACGTCAAACAGTGCTATATATTAAGTATGAATTCAATAAAATACTTTTTAGCACTGTTGACGTTGGTTGCTTTGGCGAATTGTTCTACCACCACTGCTGAAATAGAAAAGCCCAAAGAAAAAATTCCTGTGGAAAACATAGTTGATGTGCTTAAAAATATTCCTTTTCCTAAATTTTAAACAAGGACACACAAATGAAAATTTTAGGAGTAGAGGTTAAACCAGGCAACATCATTGAGCATAAAAATGATTTATGGAAATGTCTCAAAAGTCAGGCAGTTAAACCTGGCAAAGGCGGTGCATACAATCAAGTAGAGCTTAAAAGCATTACCAAAGGCACAAAACTCAACGAACGTTTCAGATCAAGCGAAACCATTGAGAAGGCAACACTGGATGAAAAAAAATTTCAATTTTTGTATTCATCCAACGATGAGTTCTTTTTTATGGACAGTGAAAATTTTGAACAAATTTCAATCAATAAGACACTTGTGGAAGACAGTGAGAAGTTCTTAAAAGAAAATTTAGAAGTTACCATTGAGTCTTATCAAGACAAACCATTGAGTGTTATTCTGCCTAGATCTGTGGAATACGAAGTGCTTGAAACAGATTCTGTGGTCAAAGGACAAACTGCTTCGGGTTCTTACAAACCAGCAACCATTCAAAATGGAGTTAAGATACTGGTACCTCCATTTGTGAGTCAGGGTGATAAAATACTTGTGGATACAATAACTCAAGAATATCTTAAAAAAATTAATTAATGATCATGTGGAATACTTTGTGGAATATGGTTTGGTTTGTGATTTGCATGGCTCTGTTGGTGTCAGTGACCATCATGTGCGTGATAGTGGATTTCTCTGTGACTGTGTTGGGGTTTTTTAAAAAATTTTTTGTAAAAAATAATCAGCACAATTGAATTTACACACGCCCCTATAGGTAAATGGCATACCAAACCCATGGTAAGGGTTAGTTCCCTGGTCAGTACAGGGTGGGGGCACCATTCTTTATCATATAAATAGTATTATGCGTATATATTTTGTAATTCTATTAGCAATCATCATCAGTTGGTCCTCGGAGCCAGTTATAGCAGCAGACACACGTCCCGGCGGAGGCATTGTGTATCATCGCTCGGACTGTGGATATCCCAATGTGAGATTCTATGGCAACGGTGGAGAATGGGATGGATCCACTTGTGATAAAATTTGGGTAAACCCAGTAAATTGGCAAACACTAAACAAATTTGATTTTGCCATCATACACTCATTTGACTTTAATTTCAAAGCAGAAGAATTGGCCTGCTTTCAAGCAGGTGGACAAGCTGAAGGAGGAATAAGTGCTCCAGGCATGCGAGAATTCATATTCAAAAGAAGTAGATTTGAAAATTGCGGCATACCATTTGTGTATGACAGTGACTCTTATCCTTTCATGCGAGATCTTGGTCCAAATCACACTGTAGAAGATTTGAATGAAGAACGCAAAAGATGGGCAAGATGGCCGCAATTCAATCTACCATATTAAAAACCGGTTGCTCTTGTGTCTAAATCCTGTTACAATGGATAAATAAAAACGAGTAAAAGAGCATTAAGTACAAGCAGTAGAATTAACAACCTCCCGCCCACTATTCAATACAACTTCCTCAATTAACAATAACAACAAAGAAAGACAACAATCATGAGTACACAAGGTACAGTAAAATGGTTCAACACCCAAAAAGGTTTTGGATTCATCACCACTGAACACAAAGATGTGTTTGTACACATATCAGCAGTTCAAGCCGCAGGCATGGACACACTGAATGAAGGTGACGCTGTGATGTTTGACGAAGAGAATGGCCCAAAAGGTCCTTCTGCTGTCAATCTAGCAGTGGTATAATATCACAATTGCAAGGGTGACAGCCTTGCCAAAATATTCATACTCCCAAAAAACTCAACACACATAACACTTCTAGTATTGTCAAAATCGTTGACTTTGGCACTGTGTAATGCTACAATGTAAACATGAGCAGTAATAAATCTTTTGAAACCAAACAAAAAAGTCATGTGAATCAACAAACTCCCAAAGTTCATGAGGAGAGTTTTGAAAACAGAGAGAAGATCAGCACTCACAGAGACTGGTCATGGAACCCTAAAACAGATCAAGAATCCAAACAGTCAAAGACTGACAAATAGTTAATAACTTATATGAGCACAATAGAATTAATGATGTTGATAAACCTGATAGTTACCATCTACATCGCTTACAAGATATACAAGTAATCGCACACATATGAAACGCAGTAGTGACATAGATGCTATCTATCATCTGCTGAGTCATCACTATCCCCAATATTCCAATAGCAAACCCAAAGCAAAAATATATTCCAAAGCCTACACCAGTCTGATAGGAGTGATGCTGAGTGCCCAATCACAAGATGCTAGGACTGCAGTGGCCTGCAGACAATTATTTGCATTGGCCAGCACTCCTGAAGATATGATTCAATTGACTCAAAATCAAATTATAGAAGCCATCAGACCAGCAGGACTGTTCAATGCCAAGTCTAAAAACATTTTAGCCACCAGTCTTATGCTGATAGAAAAATTCAATGGCAAAGTACCGCAAACACAGGAGCAGTTGATGACATTGCCAGGTGTGGGACGCAAGAGTTCCGACATCATTATGCGTTTTGTTTGGGGTCAACCACACATAGCCGTGGACACTCATGTGTTTAGAATGTTGTGGAGATTGGGGTGGGTAGACTCTTTGGATGAAAGTAAAGCATCTATCACAGTGAATGCCACCACTCCTGAATCATACAAATATGGAGCTCACATGTGGTTGATCACTCATGCCAAAATGGTATGCAAGTCACGCAGTCCGTTGTGTGACACGTGTGTGATCCGAGATTATTGTGATCGCAGAGACGTGGGAGTGCCAAAAAATCAATTAAGAGCTCTGCATCGCAGTTGACAACAGCCACAATCCTGTTATAATACACACATGGATAATCTTCAAAAAATTAATAGTGAATGGTTTGAAACACTGAGAGACAGGCTGTGCAAAGACTATCAACGATTGGAGCCCAAAGCTAGATTTAAAAAGACCACTTGGCAGCGTGGACCAAAAGCTCACAATGGTGGTGGCGAGATGCGGCTGTTGCAGGGTGGCGAAGTGTTTGAAAAAGTGGGAGTGAATGTGAGCACTGTGAGTGGAGTGATTGATGAAAGATATCGCAGTCAAGTCATGGGTGCTGGCCAGGATGGTGCATTCTTTGCCACTGGTATCAGTGTGGTGGCTCATCCTAGGAATCCTCATGTGCCAGCCATGCATTTCAACACAAGATATTTGGAGACCACTGTGAGTTGGTGGGGTGGTGGCATGGACCAAACTCCCAGTCATCCCAATGCCAAATCCATTGATCTGTGGCATCGCACTTTGAAAGAAACCTGTGAGATTAATCACAAGAATCATACTCAGTTTCGTCAACAGTGTGACGAATATTTTTATATCCGACATCGTGGTGAAGTGAGAGGTGCTGGAGGTATATTTTTTGATCATTTACAGTTGAGTCATCCCAATGCTTACATAGGAGAATTTGTGTTCATACAACAGGTGGGCGAAGCATTTCATCAGTTGAGTCTTCAAATGATAGATCAGAATCAGCATAAAAAATACACTGCAAAAGACAAACAGATTCAAAATCGCAAACGTGGCAGATATGTGGAGTTTAATCTAATGTATGATCGTGGCACACAGTTTGGTTTAAATACAGGTGGTAATGTGGAAGCTATATTGATGAGCTTGCCTCCCCAAGCAGAATGGTGATGAACAAATTTTTACAGACATTGCAGGGTAAGATCACACAACCTAAACCAGTGTGGTTCATGCGTCAAGCAGGAAGATATCTGCCAGAATATCGTTTTTTAAACAACACACCATTCATGGAGAAGGTGTTGGATGTGGAGTCGGTGGTGGAGATCACTCTGCAGCCCATGCGTCGTTACAATTTGGATGCTGCCATCATATTCTCCGACATATTATTAATACCATGGGCCATGGGACAGGCTTTAGAGTTCATAGCACAGCACGGTCCAGAGATGAGTGAATTTGATGTGGACGAATTTTTTGATTATGATCCCGCAGAGTTTCATAAAAAATTAACACCTGTGTATCGCAGCATCCGAGTCACCAGAGAGCGATTGGCTGAACATCAGAGTCTTATAGGTTTTGCAGGAGCTCCTCACACACTGATGCACTATATGTTGAATCGAGAAGGCATCACTGACAGAGAACGGGAAGACATCACTCAGCGATTGATTGTGCAGACTGTGGAGCATCTCAGCAATCAAATACTGGCAGGTTGTGATGTGATACAGCTATTTGACAGTCATGCAGGCACTCTCAAAACAGACGAGGAAGTGATGCGACACTGCATAGAACCCAATCAACAGATTGTCACAGCATTAAGAATGCG
>Ga0208787_1000623_pt1 | contig 16746 bp, 16 predicted proteins | sample Wag4_2014_7_11_FD_187362 | JGI IMG/M metagenome (GOLD analysis project Ga0208787, IMG submission 187362) | Fresh water microbial communities from Ohio, USA - Utica-2 Time Series HT 2014_7_11 (SPAdes) (version 2) | ecosystem: Environmental > Aquatic > Freshwater > Water tank | place: USA: Ohio... | reverse complement strand
CCACCCGCAAGGGCGTGTTCTTCGGGGGCGATGCCGCCTTCGGGCCCAAGAACATCATCTGGGCTGTGGCGCACGGCCACGACGCCGCGGTGTCCATCCATCGCCACTGCATGGGCGAGGACGTCCATGACCGGCCGCCACCGGGTTTCTCCCTCGTCTCCCAGAAGATGGGCATCCACGAGTGGAGCTACGACAACGACATCTCCCTCGATCACCGGCATCGGGTGCCCATGCTCGACAAGGCTGCGGCGCTGAAGGACGTGCGGGTCGAAGTCGAGCTCGGATTCGATCCCCGGCTTGGCCTTGCCGAGGCCCAGAGGTGCCTGAACTGCGATGTGCAGACGGTGTTCGCCGACGACCTGTGCATCGAGTGCGACGCCTGCGTCGACATCTGCCCCGTCGACTGCATCACCTTTACCGATGATGGCGAGGAGCCCGACCTTCGGCAGCGGCTGAAGGCGCCGGCCCTCAACCTCGACCAGGATCTCCTGGTGTCCGGCGGCCTGCCGACCGGGCGGGTCATGGTCAAGGACGAGGATGTCTGCCTGCACTGCGGCCTATGCGCCGAGCGGTGTCCGACCGGGGCCTGGGACATGCAGCGGTTCACGTTGGAGATGACCCACGCCGATCAGATGGGAGGCGCCGCATGACTGCTCCTCTCGCCGCCATCAACGACTTCGTCGTCAAGTTCGCCAACGTCAACGGATCGGGTTCGGCCAGCGCCAACTCCATGTTCGCCAAGGCGGTCCTGCGGATGGGTGTGCCGGTCGCGGTACGCAACATCTTCCCCTCGAACATCCAGGGCCTGCCCACCTGGTACGAGGTCCGGGTGACCGAGGCCGACCACCTTGGCCGCCGGGGTGGCGTCGATCTCATGGTCGCGATGAATCCCCAGACCTGGGACAAGGATGTCGCCGAGATCGAGCCGGGCGGCTACCTGTTCTACGATTCCACCAAGCCCATGCCGGCCTCCAGGTTCCGGACCGACATCACGGTGGTGGGCGTGCCCCTGACCGCCATCTGCAACGCCGCCTACACGGCCGCGCGCGAGCGGCAACTGTTCAAGAACATCATCTATGTCGGCGCCCTCGCCTCCCTGCTGGGCATCGAGATCGGCGTGATCGAGACCCTGCTCGCAGAGCAATTCGAAGGCCGGGACCGGCTGATCAAGGCCAATGTCGCCGCCCTGCACATGGGTCGGGACTGGGTGGCCGACAACATGGGTCCCCTGGGCCTCCAGGTCCGAAGGGCCGACGCGGTCGGCGACCGGATCTTCATCGAAGGCAACCAGGCTGCCGGTCTCGGCGCCGTCTATGGCGGCGCCACGGTCTGCGCCTGGTATCCGATCACGCCTTCGACCTCCCTGGCCGAGGCCTTCACCAGCTACTGCCAGGACCTGCGGGTCGATCCGGAGAGCGGCAAGGCCAACTTCGCCATCGTCCAGGCCGAGGATGAGATCGCCTCCATCGGGGTGGTCATCGGCGCGGGGTGGAACGGTGCCCGCGCCTTTACCTGTACCTCAGGCCCGGGCATCTCTCTGATGACCGAGTTCATCGGCCTGTCCTACTTCGCCGAGATCCCTGCGGTGATCTTCGACGTCCAGCGGGGAGGTCCCTCAACAGGCATGCCGACCCGCACCCAGCAGGCGGACCTGATCGGTGCCGCCTATGCCAGCCATGGTGACACCAAGCACCCCATGTTGCTGCCGATGGACCCGGGCGAGTGTTTCACCTTCGGTGCCCTGGCCTTCGACCTGGCGGACCGCCTGCAGACCACGGTCTTCGTCATGCTCGACCTCGACATGGGCATGAACGAATGGCTGACCGAGCCCTTCCGCTGGGATGACGCGCGTCGGATGGATCGCGGCAAGGTCATGACCCATGACGAACTTGAGGCGGGCCGGGACTTTGGCCGCTACCTCGACGTGGACGGCGACGGGATCCCCTACCGGACCTATCCCGGCGTCCACCCGACCAAGGGCGGCTATTTCACCCGCGGCACATCCCGCAATCCCTACGCCCGGTACTCGGAAGAGGGATCGGTCTATGTCGACAACGTCCAGCGTCTGCTGCGCAAGTTCGAGACCGCCAAGTCCCTGATCCCGGCGCCCGAGCTGCGTCCTGCCAGCGCCCCCACGCGGGACGGGGTGATCTATTACGGTTCCACCGGCCCGGCCATGCACGAGGCTCTCGGCCTGTTCGAGAGCCAGGGCCGCCGGCTGGACGCCCTTCGCGTCCGCGGGTTCCCCTTCTCCTCGGAGGTGGACGACTTTCTGGCCTCGCATGACCGCATCTTCGTGATCGAGCAGAACCGCGACGCCCAGCTGCGCACCCTGCTGATGGCGGAGAACGGGGGCGATCCCTACCGGCTCGTCCCGATCCTGCACTATGACGGCACGCCGATCACCGCCCGCTTCATCGTCGCCTCCATCTCCAGCCTGATGGATGCAACCCAACCGCCGGGCTCGCGCCCGCTCCGGGAGGCCGCAGAATGACCTACATCGCCAAGCCCAAGCTGCATCACCCGGCCCTGGCACCCAATGCCCTCGGCTACCTGCGCAGGGACTACGAGGGATCGGTCTCGACCCTCTGCGCCGGTTGCGGCCACGACTCCATTTCGTCGGCCATCATCCAGGCGGCCTACGAGCTCGACCTGCCACCCCACCGGGTGGCCAAGTTGTCCGGCATCGGATGCTCCTCCAAGACGCCGGATTACTTCCTGGGCAATTCACATGGATTCAACACGGTCCATGGCCGGATGCCCTCGGTCCTGACCGGCGCCAACCTCGCCAATCGCGAGCTGATCTACCTGGGCGTCTCCGGTGACGGCGACTCCGCCTCCATCGGCCTCGGCCAGTTCGCCCACGCCATCCGGCGTGGGGTGAACATGACCTACATCGTCGAGAACAACGGCGTATACGGACTAACCAAGGGCCAGTTCTCGGCCACCTCAGACCGCGGGTCCAAGTCCAAGCGCGGTGTGGTCAATCATGACTCCGCCATCGACATGGTCAGCCTCGCCCTGCAGCTGGGCGCGACCTTCGTGGGCCGGTCCTTCTCCGGTGACAAGGCCCAGCTGGTGCCCCTGATCAAGGCCGCCATCCGGCATCCCGGCCCGGCCTTCATCGACACCCTCAGCCCCTGCGTCCAGTTCAACAACCACGCGGGCTCAACCAAGAGCTACGACTATGTCCGCGAGCACAACGAGGCCGTGAACCGGCTCGACGTGATTGCTGACCGCAAGCCCATCGAGGTCGACTACGAGCCCGGCACGACCATCTCGGTGACCCAGCACGACGGTTCGGTCCTGTCCCTGCACAAGCTGTCCGAGCATTACGATCCCACCGACCGCATCGCGGCCCTGTCCTATTTGGCCGAACGCCAGGCCGCGGGCGAGATCGTGACCGGCCTCTTGTATGTGAACCCGGAGCCCGGCGACCTGCACGGTGCCCTGGGCACCACCGACCGTCCGCTGAACAGCCTTTCCGACGCCGAGCTGGTGCCGGGACAGTCGGCGCTCGACCGGATCAACGCGGGTCTGCGCTAGTCGGGGTCGAAGACGGGGAGGGCGGACATGCTCAGCTGGCGGATTGGCGACGTGACGGTGACCCGGGTCGTCGAGATGGAGATGCCGGTTCCCTACAACCCGAAGCGAGCCTTCCTGAGGGAGGCCACTCCCGAGGCCCTGGCGGCCATCCCCTGGCTAGCGCCTCACTACGTGACGCCAGAGGGCCACCTTCGCCTGTCCATCCACGCCCTCCTGGTTGAGGCGCCCAGCCTGCGACTGGTGGTCGACACCTGCATCGGGAATGATCGCCCGCGCAGCCTTGTCGGTGGCCAGGCCCTGTCCACGGATTTCCTGGAATCCTTCGAGGCGACCGGCTGGACCCGCGAGAGCGTCAACGCCGTCGTCTGCACCCACCTGCACGTCGACCATGTCGGCTGGAACACGATGCGCGACGGCGACCGCTGGGTCCCGACCTTCCCAAAGGCCCGCTACCTGATTGGTCGCCGGGAATATGACCACTGGAGCGCGGAAGGGGACGCCGAGCAGCAGGTCATCCTGTCCGACTCCATCCGCCCGGTGTTCGACGCCGGCCTGGTCGACCTGGTCGAGATGGATCACGTCATCTCGCCGGAGGTCCGGCTGGTCCCCACCCCTGGCCACACGCCCGGCCATGTCAGCGTCAGGATCGAGTCCGCCGGCGAGGTGGGCCTGATCACCGGCGACATGGTCCACCACCCTTGCCAGCTTGCGCATCCGGAGTGGTCGCCGCCCTTCGACAGCGACCCCGCGGCCTCGGCCGTCATGCGCCGTAGTGTCTTCGAAAGCACGGCGGAGCAGCCCGTCCTCGTCATCGGCACCCATTTCGCCGCGCCAACAGCGGGTCTTGTCCGCAGGGAAGGGGACGCCTTCCGCTTCGAGGGTGCCCCCTCGGAACCCCCGGTCGCCTGACAGGCTGGCCCCCGGACGGCCTGAGCCCCATATTCCTCGGGCGATTCGCGTGCAGAACCCCCGGGGGATCCGATGAGCCAGACACTGGCCCACATCGCCGGCAGGCCCATCGGGCCCGGCCATCCGCCCTATGTGGTGGCCGAGATGTCGGGCAACCATAATGGCGACATCAGACGCGCCCTGGACCTGATCACGGCGGCGGCCGAGGCGGGCGCCGACGCCGTCAAGATCCAGACCTACACCGCCGACACGATCACACTCGACCATGACGGGCCCGGATTCCGCATCGAGGGCGGCCTGTGGGATGGCCGTCGCCTCCACGAGCTTTACGCGGAGGCGCATACGCCCTGGAACTGGCACGCGCCCCTGTTCGAGCAGGCTCGCAAGGCAGGTGTGACCCTGTTCTCCTCGCCCTTCGATTTCACGGCCGTCGACCTGCTCGAAGACCTCGGTGCTCCCGCCTACAAGATCGCCTCCTTTGAATTGGTGGACCTGCCCCTTATCCGCCGATGTGCCGCGACTGGCCGGCCCCTGGTCATGTCGACGGGCATGGCTTCCGAGGCCGAGATCGCCGAGGCGGTGGAGGCCGCCCGAGGGGCGGGTGCGAAGGACCTGATCGTCCTGCACTGCACGAGCGCCTACCCGGCACCCATGTCGAGCATGAACCTGACCACCCTGCCGGATATGGCCGAGCGCTTCGGGGTCATGACCGGCCTGTCCGACCATACCCTCGGAACGGCGGCCTCCGTGGCTGCGGTGGCCCTGGGGGCAGTCTTCATCGAGAAGCACTTCACCCTCAGCCGGGCCGAGGGCGGGGTTGATTCCGCCTTCTCCCTGGAACCTGCCGAACTGGCCGACCTTGTCCGCAGCTGCCGGGGTGCCTGGGAGGCTCTGGGCCATGTTGCCTATGGCCCCGGCGAGGCCGAGGCCGGGAACACCAGCATGCGCCGGTCCCTCTATGTCAGCGCGCGGGTGCGCAAGGGAGAGGTCTTTTCGGCGGCGAACGTGCGATCGGTCCGGCCTGGCCAGGGCCTGCCCCCCAAGCACCTCGACGCCGTGGTGGGCCAAAGGGCGACCCGGGACATTCCTTTCGGCGAGCCCCTGGACTGGTCCATGGTCGAGGGCGGCGCCCCCGCCTGAGTCGCCTCAGACGTCGGACTCCCGGCGCGAAAAGGGCAGGGCCATGACCTCCGCCGAAGTGAAGGCCGGGTTGGCGGGGTAGAGTGCGGCGTAGACCCGCTCGACGAAGCTGAAGTCCTCGGGCAGGTCCACCGTCCAGCGCAGGGCGCTGTCATCCCGGTCCTGGACGAGGTCGCCCCTGCGGAAGGGTGAGCCAGGACCATAAAGCCAGGGGGTCACATGCTCCCGGTCGTAGGCTGACCTCGCCTCGGCGTGCGCCCGCCTCAGAGCCTCCGAAGTGAAAGCTTCGACGTCCAGGCCCCGGGGCCAGGTGCGCACCTGGCCGTTCGAGACATAATCGAACCCGCCCTGAGCTCTCAGATCGATGCAGGCGTCGATCACCATCGGGTCCGCCAGGGGACAATCAGCAGTCAGCCGCACCAGGTCGCCTTCCAGGCCCAGGGCGTCCATCGCCCGGATGAAGCGGCCGAGGACGTCTTCGAGGGGGCCTCGGGCGGTCTCCACCCCGGCCTCGGCCAGGACCTGGACCAGGATGTCGTCGGACGGGGTCTCGCTGGTCGCCACGACAATCCGCTCAAGCCGCCGGCAGCGGCGAAGACGTTCGATCTGCCGCAGGATCATGGGCTGTCCCAGGAGGGGCCTGAGGACCTTGCCCGGCAGGCGGCTGGAACTCATCCGCGCCTGAAGAATCGCCGTGGCCATGGCGGCCTCCCGTGATGCCCGGGCCATCAATAGAGCGGCGCGGGGCCGGCGCAAGGGACCCCCGCGACCCGATGGGCGACTCGGGTCTAGAGTGGGGGCGAGGGAAGGGGATGGAACCCATGCTGGTGCTTCTGGGCGTCCTGCTGGTCGTGGCGGGCTTTGCCGTGGGCCTGGACCCCCTGCCGGTCGTCCTGGCCTCGGCCCTCGGCCTGACCTCCATCGCCGGCCAGACCCAGACCATCCGCCCGATCATCGCCCCCCTGGCCGCCAACTTCAACCTCGCGCCAGCCGCCCTGCTTGACCTGGACGACCGTTTCGCCGTCATCAGGGCCCAGGTGCCCACGGCGCTCGTCCTCCTCGCCGTCAACCGGTCCTGATGAATGTCCTCGTCTTTCCCGCTCACCCCTGAGATAGCCGCTGGCTTCGTCCGGATCGCCCTGGGGCACGTCACGCGCCCCTGGCCCTTCAAGCTGGACCAGGTACTCACGGGGGCCGGCGACCTGGCCGAGCCGCGACGCCTTCACCCCATCTTCTTCGGCAGCTTCGACTGGCATTCCTGCGTGCACGGCTACTGGCTGCTTGCCGCCGTCCGCCGCCGTTTTCCCGATCACCCGGTCGCCGCGGAGATTGACGCCCGTTTCGCGGAGGCCTTCACGGAGGCCGCGGTGGAGGGCGAGCGTGCCTTCCTGCGCCGACCCTCCGCCCGCGGGTTCGAGCGCCCCTACGGCTGGGCCTGGCTCCTGAAGCTCCAGTCCGAACTGATCGCCCTCGGCGGGCCCTGGGCGCCTCGCCTTGCCCCCCTCGCGGCAGACTTCGCCGATCGGTTCCGAAGCTACCTGCCTCTGGCGACCTATCCGGTACGCTCCGGGGTCCATTCCTCCACCGCCTTTGCCCTGGCCCTGGCCCTGGACTATGCCGAGGCGTCCGGGGACGTCGGCCTGGGCGACCTGCTGCGCGCCAAGGCCCTGGCCTGGTACGCCCAGGACCAGGACTGCCAGGCCTGGGAGCCCTCCGGAGAGGACTTCCTGTCCCCCGCCCTGATGGAGGCCGAGTGCCTGCGCCGGGTCCTGCCCGCCGAAGACTTCCGCACCTGGTTCGCGGGCTTCCTGCCCCGGGCGGCGGGGGGCGAACCTGCCAGCCTCTTCACCCCTGCCAGCGTCAGTGACCGCAGCGATGGCAAGATCGCTCACCTCGACGGCCTCAACCTGTCCCGGGCCTGGTGCTGGCGCAACATCGGCGTCGCCCTGGACGCCGGCGACCCGGCTGCTGCCGCCGCCCGGGCCGCTGCCGACGCCCACCTCGCCTCCAGCCTGCCCCATGTGGCCGGCGACTACATGGGCGAGCACTGGCTGGCCAGCTTTGCCCTCCTGGCCTTGACGGCGGGAGTGGAACCAGCTGCGGACACTCGGTCTGAGCTTCGGCCCGACGTTTCAGGGAGCGAGCCGGAGGCGGGCTCTCCGGAGGCGGCGGCCTGCGCCCTTCGCGAGGGCCGGCTTGTCCTTCTTCCGACGGAGACCGTCTATGGCCTGGCGGCGGATGCGGGGGACCCGCGTGCGGTGGCCGCCGTCTACGCCGCCAAGGGCCGGCCGGCCTTCAATCCCCTGATCGCCCACGTGGCCGACGTGGAGGCTGCGCGCCAGATTGCCGTCTTCAGTCCCGAGGCCGAGATCCTGGCTGCCGCCTTCTGGCCAGGTCCCCTGACCCTGGTCCTGCCGGTCCAGCCCGGCGGGCGGGTCTGCGACCTGGCCCGGGCCGGACTGGATACGGTGGCGGTGCGCGTCCCCGCCCATCCCCTGGCCCGGAAGGTACTTGAGGCCTTCGCAGGCCCGGTGGCCGCGCCGTCGGCCAACCGTTCGGGACGGCCCAGCCCGACGACCTTCGAGGCGGCGCTATCCGAGACCGGGGAGGCCGCAGCCGTGGCCCTCGACGGCGGTCCCTGCGAGGTTGGGCTGGAGTCCACCGTGGTCGCCCTGCTCGACGCGCCGCGCCTGCTCCGTCCGGGACGGGTGACCCGGGAGCAAATCGAGGCCCTGGTCGGTCCCCTGGCCGAAGCCGAGGCGGACGCCCGCCGGTCCCCTGGCCGGTTGACCCGCCACTACGCCCCGGAAGCGCCCGTCCGCCTTGAGGCCGAGGGTCCACGGCCGGGCGAAGTCTTCCTGGCCTTCGGACCCGCCCTGGCAGGGCCGGACGTCCTCAACCTCAGCCCCTCGGGGAACCTGGAGGAGGCTGCCGCCAACCTCTTCACCTTCCTTCGGGAAGCGGATGCCCGGGGCGCCTCGGGCATCGCCGTGGCACCCATCCCCGAGGCTGGACTGGGCGAGGCGATCAATGACCGCCTGCGCCGGGCCGCGGGCGCCATTGGCTGAGCTGCGCGCTCTGGCTTCCGGGGCACTGAGCGCCTAACTTCCCCTGCATGACTGTCCCGCCCTCCGACGCCCTGATGAACCGGCTCAAGGCCCTGGTCGGGCCGTCGGGCTGGACGGACGACCCGGAAATCCTCGCTCCTCGTCTGGTGGAATGGCGGGACCGCTGGACCGGTACAACGCCGATGATGCTGTCTCCGGCCACGACCGGGGAGACCGCCGCCATCGTCCGCCTCTGCGCCGCGGAGGGTGTGGCGCTCACGGTCCAGGGCGGGAACACGGGCCTTGTCGGCGGCCAGATCCCCCAGGGCGAGATCCTGCTATCGACGCGCCGGATGCGGACCATCCGGGATGTCGACCCCGTCGATGACGTCCTTGTCGCCGAGGCCGGGGTCACCCTGGCAGAGGTCCAGGCGGCGGCCATGGAGGCCGGCCGGCGGTTTCCCCTGAGCCTGGCCTCGGAGGGGACGGCCACCCTGGGCGGCGTGGTCTCGACCAACGCCGGCGGCGTCGCCGTGCTGCGCTTCGGCACGGCCCGGGACCTTGTCCTGGGTCTGGAGGCCGTGCTCCCCAACGGCGAAATCTGGGGCGGCCTGCGCCGCCTGCGCAAGGACAATACCGGCTACGATCTCAAAGGGCTCCTGTCCGGCGCCGAGGGGACCCTGGGCGTCATCACCGCCGTCAGCGTCAAGCTCTTCCCCCGGCCCGCCGGCCGGGCCGTAGCCATGGTCGGCCTTGAGGGCCCGGAGGCTGCCCTCGACCTTCTGTCCCGGGCACGGCGGAACGCCGATGCTGGCCTCGAGGCCTTCGAGCTGATGGCCCGACAGGGCGTCGAGTTCGCCCTGCGCAATATCCCCGGTCAGCGGGACCCCCTGTCCGGGGCTCCGCCCTGGCGCGTTCTCCTGGAGATCGCCTCCCCGGATCCGGCCGGTGCCGGTCGACTGATGGAGACCCTGTTGTCAGAGGCGTCCGAGGCCGGTGTCATCGGCGAGGCCGTCATCGCGGCGGGCGAGGCCCAGGCGGCTGCCCTGTGGTCCCTGCGCGAGAACCAGTCCGCCGCCCAGAAGGCTGAAGGGGCGACCTGGAAGCACGACATCTCGGTTCCTGTCAGCCAGGTCCCGCACTTCCTGCGCGAGGCCAGCGGGGCCATGGCCGCCTTCGCCCCGGGCTGCCGCATCAGCGCCTTTGGCCACGTGGGCGATGGCAACATCCACTTCGACGTCCTGCGGCCCGAGGGCGGGGACGACGCAGCCCATGTCGCCCGCCGGGCCGAGGGCCAGGCCCGGGTACACGACATCGCCATCGCCCTGGGAGGGTCGGTCTCGGCCGAGCATGGCCTGGGTGTCATGAAGGCTGATGAGGCGCGGCGCCAAAAGGACCCTGCCGAGATCGCCCTCTTGGCCACGATCCGCGCCGCCCTCGATCCGGGCCGCATACTGAACCCGCGCGTGCTATTCTGAGAGTCGCAACATGCTGATCCTCCTCTCCCCCGCCAAGGCGATGAACTTCGACCCGCCCCCGGTCCCGGTGCCCCTGACGCGTCCGGCCCTGGAGGCCGACACGGCCCAGCTCGCCGCAGCGACCCGAAAGCTGTCGGTGGCCCAGATCCGGTCGCTCATGGAGCTTTCGGAGAAGCTGGCGGTTCTGAACCGTGAACGCTTCCAGGCCTTCGACCCGGAAGCCGAGGGTGCGCTGCAGGCGGCCTTCGCCTTCAACGGCGACGTCTATGCCGGCCTGAAGGCCCGGGAGCTGGACCCGCAGGCCCTGGCCTGGGCCCAGGACCATGTCCGCATCCTCTCAGGCCTCTACGGGGTGCTTAAGCCCCTGGACGGCATCCAGCCCTACAGGCTGGAGATGGGCTCGCCCCTGCGCACCCGGCGCGGCAAGACTCTCTACGCCTTCTGGGGGGATCGCCTGGGCCGGGCCCTTGCCAGTGAGTTGGCGGGTCACGCCGACCCCGTCATCGTCAACGCCGCCTCCCAGGAGTACGCCTCGGCCGTGAACCGCAAGGCCCTCCGGTCCCGGGTCATCGACCTCAAGTTCCTCGAGGAAAAGGACGGCAGCTCGAAGATCATCAGCTTCTTCGCCAAGCGGGCGAGGGGGCTTCTGGCCCGCTATGCCATCGACAACCGGATCGAGCGTGCGGACGACCTCAAGGGCTTCGACCGCGACGGCTACCGTTTCCAGGCCGGGCAGTCCTCGGCCGACCTCTGGGTCTTTTCCCGACCCCAACCCGCGCCCGTCGGCGCCGACAAGGAGTAGGCCCATGGCTGTCGACTACAAACTCGAAGGCCACGTCGCGGTCATCACCGGCTCGACCAGCGGTATCGGACAGGCTCTGGCTACTGCCCTGGCCGAGCAGGGGGTCAATGTGGTCCTCAACGGCCTCGGCGACCCGGCCAGGATCGAGGCCGACCGCCAGGCCCTGCAGGCCCGGACCAACTCGGCTGTCCGCTACCACCCCGCCGACATGACCCGGCCCGAGGAGATCAAGGACCTTATCGCCTACGCCGTCCGCGAGTTCGGTCGCCTGGACATCCTGGTGAACAACGCCGGCATCCAGCACGTGGCGCCGGTGGACGAGTTCCCGGAAGAGAAGTGGGACGCCCTGATTGCGGTGATCCTGTCCTCCACCTTCCACGCGAGCCGGGCAGCCATTCCCATCATGAAGGCCCAGGGCAGGGGGCGAATCATCAACATCGCCTCGGCGCACGGCCTCGTCGCCTCTCCCTTCAAGGCCCCCTATGTAGCGGCCAAGTTTGGGGTGGTGGGCTTCACCAAGGGCCTGGGCGTCGAGCTGGCCCGCACGGGCATCACCGCAAATGCCATCTGCCCCGGCTATGTGAAGACCCCCCTCATCGAGGCCCAGATCGTCGATCAGGCCAAGACCCGCGGCATCTCCGAGGACCGGGTTTTGGAGGACGTCATCCTTGCCGCCCAGCCCACCAAGAAGTTCGTCGAGTATGAGCACCTGGCGGGCCTTCTGCTCTACCTGGCCTCCGATGTCGGTGCCTCCGCCACGGGGGCGGCCCTGTCGGTAGATGGTGGCTGGACCGCAACCTGACGACGCAAGGTATCTTTCCAAAAAAGGTACCTTGCCATGACAGATACCTTGCGATAGATACCTCTTCATCAGAAGGAGGTATCTGTCTTGCCCGAAGCCGTACAGGTTCAGCTGAAGAGGGGGGTCCTGGAGCTTTGCGTCCTCGCCCTGCTCTCCCGCGCCGATGCCTACGCCTATGACATCGCCGCTCGCCTCGCGGCGGCGATCGACATGGGCGAAGGCACCATCTACCCCCTCATGCGCCGGATGCAGTCCGATGGACTGGTCGACACCTACCTGGTCGAAAGCCCCTCCGGTCCCCCCCGTAAGTATTACCGGCTGACCCCTGTGGGTCGGACCAGCCTCTCCGCCCAAAAAACGGAGTGGACGTCCTTCTCAGCGGCTGTCGGTGAAATCCTTGGAGACGAGAAATGAGCCGTGAGCTCTTCCTGGGCCGGTTGCGGACCGGCCTCGCCGGCCTGCCGCCGGAAACCATCTCGGACTATGTGTCCGATTACGCCGCCCACTTCGATGAGGGCGTCGCCGCCGGTCGCAGCGAGACTGACGTCGCTGCGGGTCTTGGCGATCCTTCCCGCCTGGCGCGGGAGCTGAAGGCCGAGGCGGGCCTGAAGCGCTGGGAGGCTGAGCGCAATCCCTCGGCCGCCGCTGGCGCCATCTTCGCCGTCCTCGGGCTGGGCGTCGTCGACGTCCTGATCCTGTTGCCCATCTTGCTGCCCATCCTGGGCACGCTGCTGGGCTTCGCCATCGCCTCGGTGGTGGGATTTGGGGCCGGGGCCTTTGTCTTCGTGATCGGCGCCTTTGCCGGCGTTGCCCGGGATGTCGCCGCCGCCATGCTGGCGGGTCTCGGGGTCATGGCCGGCTTTGTCTCGCTGGGCGCCCTGACCGCCTTGGTCACCATCGGTCTGGTCAATGCCCTGGTCTGGTACGGCCGCCTGCACCTGAAGCTTCTCAAGCCCGCCCTTGAAGGCGGGGAGGTCCGCTCATGATCCGCACACTCGCCATCATCGCTGCCGCAGGCTTCGTCCTGTGCATAGGCGCCATGTCCATCGCCATCGCCCTCGCCGGCGGCCCCAACGGCCTGCAGGACAGGTTCAGCCAGATAACCAAGGACATGGATCTCCACATCGATTCCGATGACGGATCCGAGATCATCCTCGGCGACTCCGGGCCGCGGGCCACCCGCAAGCTGGCCTGGGACGGCACCGACACCCTCGAAATCGACGCCTTCGCTGACGTCACCTACATCCAGGGTCCCGCCCGCAGCGTGAACCTGGAGGGGCCCGCCGCCCTGCTCGACAAGATTACGATCAAGGACGGCCGGATCGACTTCGACGGATCCCGCTGGAAGGGCGGCGCCCTGAAGGTGGTCATCGAGGCACCCGGCGTCACACGCTTCGAAATGGGCGGCGTCCAGGACCTGAAGATCACCGGCTACGACCAGAACACACTCGAGGTCAGTCTCAGCGGTGCCGGGCGCGTCACGGCCACCGGCAAGGCTCGCAAGGCGAGCCTCGACATCTCAGGCACGGGCGCGGCCAACCTTGCCGCCCTCGAGATCGAAGAGGCTGAAGTCGACCTCTCCGGCGCTGGCAAGGCGACCCTGGGTCCGAAGCAGTCCGCGAAGATCAACGTGTCCGGGATCGGCGAGGTCGAGCTCACCCGCCGGCCCGCCCAGCTGGAGCAAAATATCTCCGGTGCGGGTCGGGTCAGCCAGCCGGGTCTTCCCGGCTAGGGCAGGAGGCGCTATCTGGGGCGGAAGGGGAGACTTCCATGAAACCTTCCGCCCTTTTCCTCGCCCTGACCCTGCTGGCCATGCCCGCCGTCAGCCTTGCGGCCCCGGCTCCCGTCACCCGGGAGCCCGTTGACGTCGCAGCCCATTACTCCGGCCAGTGGCTGGAAATCGCCCGCCGGCCCATGCTGATCACCCGGGACTGCGTGGCGGCGACCACCGACTATACGCCGCGCGCCGATGGCGGGGTCGACGTCCTCGATGCCTGTTACCGGGACGGCAAGCGGGTGGAGATCGCCGGCAAGGGCGAGATCCTCGACCCCGGAGTCCAGGCCCGCCTGAAGGTGACCTACAATCCCTTCGTGGTCTGGGAGTATCAGGTTCTCCACCGGGATCCGTCGGGCTCCTGGTTCATCTCGTCGGACCCGAAGTTCCGCAACCTGTTTATCTTCGCCCGCCAGCGGCCGACCGAGGCCGAGCAGAAGGTCATGGTCGAGAAGGCTGCCGCCCTCGGCTACGACGTCGGCCAGCTCGAATTTCCATCCCTCGACCGCTGATCCGGGTTGACGCCCGGCCTCTCCTTGCGGTCCTTCATTCCCGACACAAACGGGAGGATGACCCATGGCCTATCGGCCTTTTGATCTGACGGGAAAGGTGGCCCTGGTCACCGGTGGTAATGGCGGTATCGGCTTCGGCATGGTCGAGGCCCTGGCCCAGGCCGGGGCAGACGTGGTCATCTGGGGCTCCAACGGCAACAAGAACACCGCCGCCGCCGAGGCCTTGAAGGACTCCGGCGTCCGGGTCCTGACCCAGGTCGTCGATGTCGCTGACGAGACCGCGGTGCGCGACGGCATGGCCGAGGCCGTCCGCCAGATGGGCCGGATCGACACGGTGGTCGCCAATGCCGGTATCGGCGGCGGCGCCTCCTCCTTCGCGGACTTCCCCACAGAGACCTACCGGCGCGTGCTGGCGGTCAACCTGGACGGAGTCTTCTTCACCTTCCGGGAAGCCTGCAAGCACATGGTCGAACGGGCCGAAGGCGGCGACAAGGCTGGCGGGTCCCTGGTGGTGATCTCCTCGCTCTCCGCCTACGACGGCGCCCCGCGCAACGAGGCCTACGCCGCCACCAAGGGGGCCGTGATCTCCATGATCCGCTCCATCGCCGTGGAGCACGCCCGCTACGGCGTCCGCGCCAACGCCATCCTGCCGGGCTGGATCGCCACCGACATGACCGCCGGTGCCCAGGGCAGTGACAAGTTCAACGACGCGGTGATCCGCCGCGTGCCGGTACGCCGCTGGGGCCAGCCGGCGGACTTCGGCGGCATCGCCGTCTACCTGTCCTCCGACGCCTCGGCCTTCCACACCGGCGACAGCTTCCTGATCGACGGCGGCTACGGGATCTTCTGACCCCCGCGGGGTCAGACCCGGTCGAGGGCCTGGACCACGTCCTCGGCCAGGTCCTCGGCGTCCTCAAGTCCGACGCTCATCCGCACCCAGCCCTCGGTGAGGCCGATCTCCAGCCGCTCGGACTCCGACATGGACCGGTGGGTGGTTGTGCTGGGGTGGGTGGCCATGGACTTGGCGTCGCCCAGGTTATTCGAGATGTCGACGATCCCCAGGGCGTCGAGGAAGGCCCAGGCCCGCTCCCGCGTTCCAAGGTCGAAGGCCACGACATTGCCGGGCCCCGTCATCTGGCTGGCGATGAGGTTGGCCTGGGGGTGATCCTTCCGACCAGGGAAGACCACCCGGCTGACAGCTGGATGACTGGCCAGGGTCTCGGTGACGATGCCGGCATTGTCCGACTGGCGCCGCACGCGCACGGGGCCGGCCTTGTCGCCCTTCAGCAGGACCCAGGAGTTGAAGGGCGACAAGGCCGGCCCCGTGTGCCGCAGGATGTCGCGGTAGGCCTCGCCCATCAGCTCGGCACTCCCCAGGATGGCACCGCCCAGCACCCGGCCCTGGCCGTCTATGTGCTTGGTTGCCGAGTAGACGACGATGTCGGCACCCAGCTCGAGGGGCTTCTGGAAGATCGGGGTGGCGAAGACATTGTCCACCACCAGCCGGGCACCTGCCTGGCGGGCGAGGGCGGCCACCTCGGCGATGGGGGTCACCTCCAGCAGGGGATTGGCCGGGCTCTCCACCAGGAAGGCGCGGGTGTTTGGCCGGATGGCTTCAGCCCAGGCAGCGGGGTCCGTGGCGTCGACGAAGGTCACGTCCACCCCGAAGCGCGGCATCCACTGCGACAGGATCCAGCGGCAGGAGCCGAATAGGGCCCGGCCCGCGACGACATGGTCGCCGGCCCGCACCAGGCCCTGCAGGGCCACGTGCACCGCCGACATGCCCGAAGCCGTGGCGCGGCAGACCTCGGCGCCTTCCAGCAGGGCTAGGCGTTCCTCGAACATCTGCGTCGTCGGGTTGCCGAAGCGCTGGTAGATGAAGCCCGGATCCTCGCCGGAGAAGCGCCGGTCGGCCGCCGCCGCACTGTCATAGGCGAAGCTCTGGGTCAGGTAGAGGGCCTCGGAGATCTCGCCATAGGGCGAGCGGGCCATGCCGCCGCGCACCAGTCGGGTCTGGGGGCGCCAGTCCTTGGGGTCTTGGGTCATGGCCGGTCTCCGTATCTGGAGCCTGCTTCAACAGGGCCGGGTGCCACAGGTCAAGCCGTGGCTCGGATGGCCCTTCCGGACAGCCTTGCCAAGTGGGGCCCCGGCGGCGAGTGTCCCCCCATGTCCGAGACTTCGCCAGCGGGGATTCTGCCCTGCCAGACCCTGGAGGCCCTGATCGCACAGGCGGCGATCACCGCCACTCGCCCCTTCGACGCCGACCAGGTCCAGCCTGCCAGCCTGGACCTGCGCCTGGGACTGCGCGCCTGGCGGGTCCGCGCCTCCTTCCTGCCCCGACCCGGCCGCACCGTCGCCGACCGCCTGGAGGACGTGGTCATGCATGAGATTGACCTGTCGGCCGGCGCCGTTCTGGAGCGGGGCTGCGTCTACATCGCCGAGCTGCAGGAGGCCCTGGCCCTCCCCGCCGGCGTCTCGGCCCGGGCCAACCCCAAGAGCTCCACAGGCCGGCTGGACGTCTTCGTGCGCCTGCTCACCGACCACCAACCGGCCTTCGACGACGTGGTCGATGGCTACCGGGGCCCCGCCTTCATCGAGATCGCGCCCCAGACCTTCCCGGTCCTGGTGCGAACGGGCACCCGGCTTAACCAGCTACGCCTGAAGCGGGGCGAGCCCCCGCGCCTGTCCACGGTCAGCATCGGGGTCGACCTGGAGAGCGAGGCGATCGCCGGCTTC
>Ga0208787_1000619_pt1 | contig 16819 bp, 14 predicted proteins | sample Wag4_2014_7_11_FD_187362 | JGI IMG/M metagenome (GOLD analysis project Ga0208787, IMG submission 187362) | Fresh water microbial communities from Ohio, USA - Utica-2 Time Series HT 2014_7_11 (SPAdes) (version 2) | ecosystem: Environmental > Aquatic > Freshwater > Water tank | place: USA: Ohio... | reverse complement strand
ATACGGTATTCAGGTTTTGCGAACCTGTGCTGTGTTGCCGTATACGGGGTCGGAGGGTTTGTGGGAAGGGCCAGAGTTGGACTTTGTGAACAAATTCAATACACTGCAGTTGGGCGAAGGGGTAATTGGTAACATGGTTGCGGTGTTGGAAAAGACGATGTATGGGATTGAGCGAAACGGAAATGCCAAAGTGTTGCTGATGGATGCCACTTACGGATTGATTCAAGCAATTTCGAAAAAAAATTAAGGCCTCAGACAACCATTGTGGCAAGAATGTCATCTTGGGTTCAAATCTGGGTCATGTTGATACAGAATGACAAATTTATCGGAGCCAAAACTACAGCAACTGTTGCGCGAGTGTTCTGCGGGAAATCGCAAGTCGCAACAAACGTTGTATCAGCATTTTTCCCCGGTAATATATGCCATTTGCGTGCGATACATGGGTGCCACAGATGAAGCCAAAGACATGTTACAAGAAACCATGGTGAAATTTTTTCAAAAATCCGCTGAGTTCCGCTTTCAAGGTTCCTTGGAAGGGTGGGTGAAGCGCATCGCCGTGAATACATGTTTGGATCAAATCAAGAAAAATAAGGCCAAATACGCAGGCAGCCTCGACGATGCCAATCACTTGACGGCCGATGTGAATGCTGCACAGCCATTGGAAACCAAAGACTTGTTGAAGCTTGTTTCTGCGCTGCCCGATGGATATCGCACAGTGTTTAACATGTATGCGATTGAAGGGTTTACCCATGCTGAAATTGGTGAGGTTTTGGGCATATCAGAGAATACCAGTAAGTCACAGTTGTTCAAAGCCCGCAAGTGGTTGCAGGCCAAATTAGAGAGAAACTGATGAGCGAAGATTTGCAACATATTGATGCGCTGTTTAAGCAAGGGTTGGGAGATGCCAAACTATCACCGCCTGATGGATTGTTTGAACAATGCGTTCAGCAGTTAGATCAAGCGGCTCAGTTGGGTGGTGGGACGTTGAACCAAGTTTCTTGGTGGAGTAGTGCCATTAAATCGCCATTGGCTTGGCTGGGAACGGCGGCTGTGGTGGGCGTGTCGGTGTACGTTGGTTTAAAGCAGGATGCAGATTCAGCGGCAGTGAAATCCGAGCAGCGTGTAGCGTCTGCGGAGGCCAAATCGGATGAGAAAGCATCAAGCAATGGCGTTGAAGCACCCAATGCTAGCAATAGAATAGCGGAAGAGGATGGTTCAGTAAAATCGCAGGCAGCACCTGAAGTTATTTCAGAAAGCCAAGCCAAATTGGAGAGGGTGGAAACCAAAGATCCCGTGGTTGTGGGCGGTGCTTCTGCATTCAATTCTTCATCAAATCCGGTGGGGCAGACGGATATGAAGCCTGAGTCACCCAAAGTTAGCCGCAGTTTGCCACAATCGTCGGCCACCAAACCCTGTGGGGATCGTGCAGCCGGTTGGCGTCCTGTGATTTCAGAAAATGTGGGCGGATCTGTAACCTTGGAACTCAATGGTAACTACCAAGATTTGCGCATCCACTGGGGCGATGGTGAAGTAACATTATTGAACGGCAATAATGAGTCAAACGCAAGCAAAGCATGCCATAACTATTTGGTGTCGCAACGAAAAAGTTTCCCCGTTAAATTGGTGAATGTTCGTCGCGACGTCCTCTCAAAAACCCAGTGCGGTGATAGCCAGCGATTGAACATTGTGGTGACACCTTCGAATGAAGTTTCCGAGGTATTTGCGCCAGATGTGTTCACACCCAACGGGGATGGTACAAATGATGTTTTTTTTGTTAGAATGCCCAAGCCGTTGAATTTTGATTTGACAATTTTGGATCAAAATCAAAGAACTGTTTTTAGAAGTAATGATTATCAGTGTGAGTGGATGGGAATGTATGGTAATGTTGAGTGTAGTGGAGAAAATTATAGGGTTATATTGGCCTACAAATACAGTGGTGATAAAGAGTGGAAATATTTAAGACAGAGATTAAAAATAATTCGTTAAAAATACTAAAATATAACAAATTTGCATGAAAATTCAAAATAGAAATGCCATGAAAACGTCAATATATTGGGGTGAGCGCTTGGGAAAACGGCTCAAAACTTCTATTTTTGACCGATTACACTTAGAAAAGATGCCTAAAATGAAAGGTTTATTGAACATAATGAAAGGTGCGATGGTTGCCATCGTAGCCTTGTTAACGTCCATCGGCGATGCTACAGCTCAATGTACGATTCAGTACAACGGGTCTCCCTGCGTTGGTGTACCAGTGAACTTCAATGGTTCTAGCACGGGTACAACCCACGATTGGGATTTCAACGGAGAAAACTCGCAATCGGGCCTGAAGAACTTGAACTATGCCTTCAAAACGGCGGGTAACAAAGTGGTAACGTACATTACCACCATCAACGGTACCAAGTGTACATCCACGTTGAACTTGGTGGTGCGCGAATCGCCCAAAATCAAGTTGAAGTTGCAGAACTTGTACGAGCAGTGTTTTGAGAAAAACTTGTTCTGTTTTACCGACAGTACCAAGAGTGGGAATGGCGGAAAAATCACCAAAATCAAATACTTGGTGAGTGATGGACAGTTGTTTGAATACACCAACCCTACCTTGCCACAGACTTTCTGCTTCTCAGTAAAGGATGAACGCGGCGGATCGTTTGATTTGTATGTTGAAGTAGAGGATGAATTTGGCTGTATCGATACCATGAAGTTGGTGGGTGCGGTGAAAGTTCGTGAAAAAATAGGCGCTCGTTTCACCAGTAATAAGCCCGTGGCTTGTGACAGTGTAACTGCAACCATCAACAATATCTCGCGCATCGACAAGAGTCAGGTAAAGAAGATTACCTGGTATTGGGGCGATGGAACAACCAGTTCGGATTGGGGACCGACCATTAAAAAGACTTTCTACGGACAGGGAACCTATAATTCCAAAGTGGTTATTGAGACCATTGATGGATGTAAAGATTCGTTCACGGTGCAAGCGGCTGCTTCGGTGTTTAAATCCAAAGCGACCATCTGGGCGAGCAAAGATTCTACTTGTATCAGCGATCCAAAAATCGATTTTGGTGTAGATGAAATTCCCTCGGGAGCTACCGGATTGTTGTGGAACTTTGGTGATCCCAACACTGGACCACAGAACTTTGACAACAGAACTTGGACACCAAGCCACAGTTTCTCTGGCCTGGGTCCATTCCTGATTCAGTTGACGTACAGTCACCCAATTTGTGGTAACAAAACAGCGTTTGATACCATTATTATTTTGGGACCTGCATCAACCATTGAGGTCGCTTTTAATCGTATTGCAGAATTCGAGGTGTTCCAATGTCCGAAAGATGTGATGGATACTGTTCACTTCAAGAACTTCTCAACTTTCTACCACAACGACTACGATTTCACCGATGACGACAGTACTTTCTACAAATGGAATGGTACTTTGGGACATACATTCCAAAAGAATGCCAATGGTACCCCACGTCAAGTTTGGCAAAAACCTTTACGCAATGAAAAGAATTCAAACGGCACCAAATCGGTGTATGCTGGAAATGCAGCGCCAGGCGGTGGAAACGATTACTTGAAGCGCGAGCGTGTTTGTGCGGTTCGTTTGTGGGATTTCAGCGATACCTATGCGCCGAAGTGTACCACCGATGTTACCCGTAATAAAAACGTTTTTGTAAACTGTCAATACTCGCATGATACCTTGCCAACCCACTATTATAAGTCATGGGATTTGGTTTTGTTGGATCGATTCAAGAACGCGCCGATGGAAGATGCGATTTTCATCACTGCAACCGGTGTGTGTAAGAAAATTCAAGTGTGGGCATCCGATACATTGTGGATTGTAGAAGATTCCATCTTGTTTGTTCCCCGCGATCCAGGCGATTCTGCCACGGCGGATGATTCTAAATATGTGAATGCGATAAAGCATTATGTTCCTTACAAATGGTTGAAAGGACCGGGTGAGCGTTTGGTAGAAGATTCTATTTCAATCACCTTGGGTGCCAATGATTCAGTATACATCAATGGTGCATTGTTCAAAGGACCCAAAACCGTAAAGGCCAAAGACAAGGATATCGTGAAGTTGATGAGCAAAACCGATTCGGTGATGTACAACTTCTCAGCCTATACCAAACGAGATACTTTGCCTTTGCCATTGTTGAAAATTCGATTGGCAAAAGGTGAAAAGCCCCGCAAAATCAAAATGTTGTTGATGTCTCAAATGGGCCGATTCAACGGGTTGAACTATGGCACGGATTACATCATTGATTACAAGCGGTACAGGGAATTGTACTATGCTCGTATACCCCAATGTAACAACGTAAGATTGGTTCATAAAGATACTTGTCACCCCATGAAGTGTGAGAGCGAAGCCACCAAGCAATTGGCTATGCTCCATGCAAACGCAGGTGGTGTAGGATCCGGATTGTTGAAAGAGTCTATTGAGTGTTTGGGTGCTAAGAACCCACAATATGGTATTACCTTTATCTTGAGCGATTTGAAGCCAGGATGTACTTTCTCTACCGTTTCTATCAATTTCGATTCTACATGTAACCCCAATGGTTGGGTTCCGTTGAGTTCTTTGAGCGGTGGTAACCGTCCTCCTGGACCGCCGTTCCCAGGCTACCAGCCTTCAGGTAATCCACCAAGTCGTTACTCGAAACAATACTCTGCTTCACAAGTGTGTGATCCAAGCGGATGTATTACAGTGGGTATTGTGGTAGGTAACGGTGTTCGTAAGCCAGGAACTTTCTCACCCCCAACGCCAGATCGCCCAATTTGCAGCGATACACAGTGGTACAGAAAGTTTGCTTGTTTCCCATTGATTGACCCTGCATTTGAGATTATGACACCATTGCCAAACGCAGTGGGAATCCGCAAGATTTGTAAAGGTGATAACGTAATTGTTCGTCCTGTTCCAGGCAATAAAACCCGCACCGATGATTTGAAATCTCTGCGTTGGTCATTTGAAACAGGTAACGCTTGTCCTACCTACTCTCGCGGATGGCGTCGTTATATCCAAGAAGACTACTTCCGTTACCAAAAAGTGCCCGGAAAGAATCCAAATCGTTTGTATAGCTATGTAATCCAAACCCGCGGTGGTGAAGATCCTGTGCAAGTGCCATGTACCGATATTTGGAATGATGGTCCAACCAAAACATTGAAAGGTCCTGATACCATTTACACTGCAGAAATTCGCGCATGGGAAATTGGAGCCGACGTGTCTGCGGCTTGGGATAGAATCAAAGAGCGTGTTGAAGCGCGTGGATTCGACCCATTCTCGTTGACAGGTCCTCAGATTGCCAAAATGATCTGGAACAACGTAGGGGTTATTGGTCAACCTGCCACTGGTGCTTATGGTTGTATTGACACCACTGGTTTTGGTAAGTTGATTCGCTATTATGTTGTGCCCAACAAAGACAGTATGACGATCTTGAACTATCGTGATACCACGATCCGTCCTACCGATTTGGAAAAAGTTGGCAACACCATCTACGCAGCGTACAAGTTTGTGCCGAAATGGAATGGTTACCATATTATGAGTTTGGCCATGACTTCAAGCAACGGTAAGTGCGATGATATTGCCGCATTCCCGGTTTTGGTTGGTTTCGCAATGGAATTGGAATTGCCAGACAGTATTGTTTGTCAAGATCAAGCCACTTCGTTGAAGGCATTGCCTAAATACAAAATGTTCCACCCAGATCCAATCAACTTTGGAACATGGGATTACACAGACTATTGGAGAGATCCTGTACGTCAGGCTGAAACCGCTCAAGGCAAGAAAAACCGTGAGCCTTTCACCAAGTGGGATTGGAACAAAGCCGATGATGATCCGAGCAAACCAATTACTAGCTTCGGTGGACAGCCATGGGGTGGTACCGGTGTTGGAACGCCTGCATTGCCATGGGTTGACCTTGGTGGTGGTGGAGCATTGGCAACCTACTATAAGAATGACTCAGGTGTGTACATCTTCCGAAACATTGCGGGTGACAGTACAGGCTGTATGGATACCGTTGAACGTCGCTTGTTCATCTCTCGCTTGGATGTGAAGTTTGGCTTGAACGTAGCAGTACCCTCGTGTAACTCAATCATCGAATTCTTCGACAGTAGTTTCTTGCACGATCCATGCTCATGGGCGATGAAGAACTGTAATGGTCCTACACCTATGCAGTGTGATTACATCAGAGAGTGGTTTATCGATTGGGGTGATGGTTCTGACAACTTGTATAAGCGCGATGCTTCGAATAAAGCTGGATTGCCCGATCGTTTAGCGCACAAATACACCCGTAATGGTTGGTTTAAAATTCAGTACAAGTTGAAGACGGACCAAGGTTGTGAAGACACCTTCAGTCGTTGGATCAAGATTCCTGGACCTCGTCCAAGATTCGAATTCACCACCAAAGGCGGCAACGAAGTAACCATTTGTGCCGGTGATAGCATTCAGTTCACAAACTTGACAGACAGTGCTTCTACTTCAGCAGACTGGACTTGGTTCTGGGGCGATGGTAAGATTGACAACCAGAAAAACCAATTCTTGTCGCACCAATATGTGAAAGCTGGTAAATACTACGTGTTCTTGGAGCAATACGATTCATTGATCGTTCCTCCAGATATTCGTAGATTCTGTCCTGCTACCTTCCCTGATACCCCATCTCAAAAGGCCTTCATCGTTACTGTGTTGCCAAGAGATACGGTGAGAGGGTTTGTTCTGAAACCTGCCATTTGTTTGGGTGATAGCAATACTTTCGTTGATAATTCAGATACAGTATTCAAATCGTACAAATGGGTTTTTCACAATTTGAGCACTGGCCAAATAGATTCAATTACCATTGATAATAAGAGGTTGTCGTGGAGATTTACCCAGCCTGGTTTGATACGTGTCTCGCATTTTGCAGATTATGATCCAAATAGGCCGAGACCATGGTGTCCGACCCCCGTAGCCGATCAAATATTCTTGGTAGACTCAGTGGTAGCTGATTTTGATATCGATGCTACCAAGACGCCGGATTATACATTTACCCGCAAGGATGTAAATGGTACCCAGTTCCGTTGGGGCTTCAGTCACCAGGAGGATATCACATTGCGTCCTGGCTTGCCATTGATTGTTGATAATAGTTCAAATGAGAAAATTGTGAGCGCTTCATACAGCGGTACCGATACTTTCTATGTGTGCTTGGAAGTAACCAATGCCACTGGATGTAAAGACACCATTTGTAAACCAGTATACGTGAACCAGTTTATTTATTTGGCCAACGTGTTTACACCTGGTAATGCGGATAACAAGAACGATGTGTTCCGTGTTCCGATTGCAGGTCACTCATTGTTTGAATTGCGCATCTTCAACCGATACGGTGAGCGTGTATTCACTTCAAAGGATCCTCAGTTCCAGTGGAACGGTCGTGTGAACAATGACGGTCCGGAAGTACCATCGGGCACTTACTTCTACCAATTGACTTACCAGTTCAAGGGTAAGGAAGAGGTGAACAAGGTGAACGGATCTGTGAATGTGATTCGCAAAGAGCCTTAATTAAAATTGAACTTCATGAGAAAGCCCCGCAGAACCTGCGGGGCTTTCTTTATTTTTGTGGGAACCCAATTTGAGAATCATGAAATCGCAACAATCAGTAGATACCATAGTAGCGCGTGCCACGGCGGCGGGCGTTGGAGCCATTGCGGTTGTGCGGGTTTCGGGGCCTTTGGCTTTGTCGCTCACCGATGCTTTGCTGAAAAAGCCTGTTGGTGATAAACCATCTCACTCAGCACATTTGCGTTCTATGTATGATGCCGATGGGTTGATGGACGAGGCGTTGATTACTTTGTTCAAGGGGGGCAAGAGCTATACCGGTGAAGACACGGTGGAAGTTTCGGTTCACGGCAGCGAGTACATTGTTTCGCGTGTGCTGAGGGCTTACATGGATAGTGGTGCTCGATTGGCTGAGCCGGGTGAATTTACCCAGCGGGCATTTTTGAATGGAAAACTCGATTTGGCGCAAGCAGAGGCCGTGGCCGACCTGATCGCCTCAGAGCATCGAATGGCGCATGATTTGGCCTTAAAACAGCTAAAAGGCGGCTTTTCAAAGGACATCGCCACCCTGAGGGATCGGTTGTTGCACTTTACCAGTTTGGTGGAGTTGGAATTGGATTTTGCGGAGGAGGATGTGGAGTTTGCTGAGCGCAGTGAGTTAAAGTTATTGGTGGAGCGAATTCAGACGGAGGTGATGGCGTTGCGCGACTCGTTTGCGTTGGGAAATGTGATCAAGAAGGGATTGGCGCTGGTGTTGGCAGGTAGACCGAATGCGGGGAAGAGTACGTTGTTTAATGCGTTGTTGAATGAAGACAGGGCGATTGTGAGTGATATTGCCGGAACCACGCGGGACGCCATTGAGGCGCAGTTGAACTTTGAGGGTTTTTTGTTGCGTTTGATCGATACCGCGGGGATTAGGGAGGCCACGGATGTGATAGAGCAGGAGGGCATCGCTAGGACGTTTGCACACGTTGAAAAGGCGGGTGCTACGTTGTATTTGTTGGATATGGGTATTTGTGCTTTGGCTGATGCTGAGGCCGATTTATTGATGTTGAAAGAGAAGACTTCCCGCGTTTGGGTGGTTTGTAATAAGATGGATTTGGTGGATGAGCCCGCTCGACAGACGTGGAGGGAAATGGTGACATCGTTGGGATTGGAGGAGCCGTGGTTTGTATCGGCCCGGGATTTGGTTTCGGTGCAGGCGTTGCGGGGGCTGTTGGAAGAACGGTTCTTGGGTGGTTTGGAAGGGGTAGCAGACCAAACAGTGGTAACGAATGTCCGTCACGCCGAATCACTGGATCGCTGCGCTACCGAAATGCAAAGTGTGTTGGATGGGATGGCGAGTGGCCTAACCGGCGATTTGCTGGCGTTTCATTTGCGCGAGGGCATTCGCTCTTTGGCAGGCATCACGGGCGAGATTGGGGTAGAGGAGATCTTGGGATCTATCTTCTCGAAGTTTTGTATCGGCAAATAATGGCCGATAATCAACGATAAACAAAAACAACGAAAGATAAATAAAACCCTTGCCTAGCAAGGGTTTTCGCGTTTTTAGACCAACGGTCATTTTTCGTCATTTTTGGCGTTTTGCATCACTTTTGTTGCTCATCTGTACACCAGATATTCTGAGCAACATGCCAGCAACAAATTCTGAACGTAACAAAAATAATTGCTACATGCTGCTACATGCTGCTACACACTGCTACATGCTGCTACATATAGGTGAAATGACGATGACTGCTAGTAAATACCCATATTCGAAAATTTGTGTTTTCTGTCAAGAAGTGTTCTTGGCAAGGAAAAGCACCACTTTGTACTGCTCTCACAAATGTGGCGCCAGGGGCTATAAAGAGAACAAAAGACAGGAGAAATTACTCCAGGATAAGACACTCTTAAAGAGCCAATTAACCGCTCCAGTGGTGATGCTGCAAGCGAGGGAGGTTTTAAGCATAAATGAAGTGAGTTTGTTGCTCGGAGTGAGCCGATGGACAGTCATGCGCATCTATAAAACCAATAAAATACGCACGATTACAATTGGAACGAGGCGATTAATCCTCCGTGAAGAATTAGATAAATTTTTAAAAAACAAATAGTTATGAAAGTTACACTTAGAAAACGTCTATTAAAGACAGGCCGGATTAGTCTTTACTTAGATCACTATCCGCCAATTATACATCCAGAAAGTGGCAAAATTACCCGGTGGGAATACCTTGATATGTATCTCTACAATCCCCCAAGAGATGAGATGGAAAAACGCCACAATAAGGACATGGAAACCTTGGCACGTTCAATAGCCTCGACACGGCAGCTTGATAGATTGGCAGGTAAGTTTGGCATCAAACGTAGTTCACAGTTTGATGACTTCCTGCCATTCTATGAAAAGCAAATGAACAAATGGATTGGCAATCCCAATACACATGGTGGTTGGGTTGCATCCTATAAAACCTTTGTTCAGTTTTGTAAAGGGCAATGTAATTTCGGTGATATCACACCGCAGTTTATCAATGAGTACAAAGAGTTTCTAGAGAAAAAAGCCACACGCATCAATTCACCTAAAATGCGCATCTCTCAAAATTCATGTTACACTTATTTCAACAAGCTCAGAGCAACTGTTCGGGAATCCATGGTATATGGTCACATGATTAGCAATCCTTTTGATGCCGTGAAAGGTGTGCAACAACCTGAAACCTATCGTGAGTTTTTAACCAAAGAAGAATTAGTTAAACTCTACAACACACCCGTTGAATCTGATTTGATGAAACGTACCTGTATGTTTTCAGCACTCACTGGATTGCGTTTGGGTGATGTAGTCAAGCTTCGTGGTGAACAAATTCAACATTCTGAAAGCTTGGGCTATTTCATTCGCTTTACACAAAGCAAAACAAAAGCCATGGAAACCCTTCCAATTTCTGATGAAGCATTGAGTTTGTTGGACAATTATGAAGAGAATACAGAACGCATTTTTGGTGATTACAATTTTCAACGCGACTATGCAAACTTGAATCGTTGGTTGCAACGGGCAGGTATTCGCAAGAAGATCACATTCCATAATTTCAGACACACATTTGCCACGTTACAGCTAGCGGAAGGTACCGATATCTATACCGTTTCAAAACTCTTAGGACACAAACACATTCATACCACACAGATTTATGGTAAGGTGATGGATTCAACGAAAACAAAAGCAATGAAGAGTATTCAATTGGGTATAAAGTCTGACAATAATTGACAGGAAAAATGAAAAATGTCAGTGACAAATTGTCTGAATGTCAGTGTGTTAGGGATTCGAACCTAATTTGCTTGAATTTGCGCAGTTCACTTAATCATTGCGCAATTTTAGACAAATTCGGACACTTCTGAACTGAAAATGCACGGTGGTTGGAGCAACATGAACCCTCTAAAAATCGATAACTAAAAAAAGGTAACCAAAGAATCTGGCACGGTTCTTTTTTTGATGCTAGGTGAGTAAATGTTTCAATATGAAAGAAAGTATTACTCACCTACAAGCATTCATCACAGAGTTGGTGAATGAAGCTGTTCAAGTTGCATTAGAACAGCATCAAGAAACTGCCATCACAGAATTGGCAGAGAACAATCTAAAATCGGAAATACTCAATGCCGATCAGGCTGCGGAGTTTCTACACATTGCCAAACAGACTTTGTACTCCATGACGAGTAGAAGAAAAATTCCCTTCTATAAGAATGGAAAGAAGATTCTATTTCGCAAGGGTGAACTTCAGGAATGGTTGAATTCAGGCAAACACGAGCAAGAGAAAAATATTCAGCGCGAGGCATTGCGATATGTCCAGGATAAACCATTAAAGCGATGATCATGCACGGTTTAAAACATAACATAATGGCTGAAGAGGAATTGTTCCTATTGCCAGGCTATCAGGATCAGCTGAGATCCACGCTATCGAACAGTATTTATGATAATTTACCTGAACCGCTCAGAGATTTGTTTACGACCATTGATAATCCGTACGAGCGTGATATTTTGCTATTGGGTACGCTCACGGTACTTTCTGGTTGTATGCCCAATGTAATAGGATTTTACGACCGCAAATGGGTGTCGCCCAATTTGTATACATTCATTGAAGCCCCGGCTGGTTCGGGAAAAGGTGTGTTGAGTTGGACCCGTTTGGTAGGCATGGAAATTCATAAAATGTTGTTGGAAGAAACAACCCTTGCAAAAAAACAACTCGAGGAGTTAAAACGCGAGAAGATTAAACAGAAGGCTGCGGATGTTTCTGCGCTAAAAGAACCTCCTTATAAATTACTCTTCATTCCTGCGAATAACAGCGCTAGTTCTGTTGTTCAAACACTCAGTGAAAATGATGGGGCAGGGATTCTGTTTTCAACTGAAGCGGATACTTTAGCCAATGCCCTGGCGCAAGACTGGGGTAATTTTAGCGATGTACTTCGTGCAGCATTTCACCATGAACCCGTTGAGATGCAACGAAGGCAAAATCGAGAACACTTTTCTGTGGAGCGCCCCCGCTTATCAGTTTTACTTACTGGGACACGTGGTCAAGTCATTCGATTAATACCCGATACAGAGAATGGATTGTTTAGCAGATTCATGTTTTACTCGTTTCCTGCTGTCCCAACCTTTAGAAATGTATTTGACCATCGCGGGACAGATCCAGGCCACACTTTTCGTAAGGTGGGACAAATGGTAAAAGAAATGTATTTGTTTTTACAGGGACAAACCCAAGCTTTAGAGTTGTATTTGGTGAAGGAACATCAAGATAGATTCATCAAGCAGTTTCAATTGCTAACCCATGTGGCACATAAGGATTCCGGGACGCCAATCCTGGCCACAATCCATCGATTGGGATTGATTTGTTTTCGAATGTCGATGGTGTTCACCACGATGAGGTATTACTCTCAAACAAAGCGGGACAAGAAAAGTGAAATAAAAATACAACCTACCGACTTGGAGATTTCTGGTGAAATCGCTTACACACTGCTCTACCATGCAAACATGTTGGTTGCAGACATGAAAAATGGCAGTAAGTATATACAGCAGCAGGCAAAACAGCAACGATTTTTTGACCATCTACCCGTTGAGTTTAATTGGACGTTGGCGGTGGGGTTGGGACAAAAACTGAATATGTCTCCTTCCTCTGTAAGACGATATTTATTGGGAGGTGAATTTGAGCGAATAGGCAAAGGGCAATATCGCAAAGTAATCAAAGAGGTAGCCGGTGAACATTGAACATATGAATAAATGAACATAAGAGAAAACATCGATGCAAGACCAAGCACTAATCAAAAGAGCCCTTGAACTACATGAAATGGGCAAAAGCATCAGACAGATTGCAATTGGAGCATGAACTCGAATTGCGCAAATTGGTCCAACAGGACAGAGAACTGGAGCTACGAAAACGAGAATTGGAGCTGAAGCATTTAGAGAAAGATGCCATTTCCAGACAGCAACAGATTGAAGAACGAAAAATCAATCATGGCTTAAAGGTTTGGATACAGAAGGAGAGAGCGAACTTGGATGAAGTTGATGACGAAGAGATTGAAATGGATCTTGCTACTTTTAAACGTCATCACAAGGTGCTCAGAAAATTATGGGAACAAGTTCAGCAGCACGTGGCAGTATACGGCATCGATACCGAATCGCATATGGGATATGACAATTTGAAGTCCCTGATAGAAATGCTTAATGAAGAGCTAGAAAATGCAATGGAAGAAAAGGACGAGGATGATGAGGATTCAGATATCACCGTTTCCTATGAATACGACGATGATTCCATTGAATTCATTGAAAATCTAGAAAATTCCGATTTTTTCAGCTGATTTTACCACGGAATTCCCGCAAAATTCCCGCAAAATTCCCATGGAATTACTTTTATTCCGTGGGATTACCGTGGAATTACCGTGGAATTACTCGTTAAGTACTAAAAATTACCATGAAATGAATGAACGCGGTGTTTTTTATAGTAAAAATAGAATTTATGAGGTAGTATCCTATAAAGTGTGTAAACGGAAAAGGTATTCTGAAATTTTTTGAGCCCATTAAGAACGGTAAAATGAGCCCATATTGAGCCCTTTCGCTTGGTTTTAATTTGTTGTTAAATAAGGGTTTTAAAGATTTTGTTGAATCTTGTATTCGATTCTTGAGCCCTTTGAAAACATTTACTGACCAAGTCTGCAAGATTCTATATAGCCAGCTCTAAATAATGTATTCTTATTGTAAATCAACATAACACATATGTGATATACTTGGAACGGATAATCTCTTGAGCAAAAAGCGATGGTTCTATTTCAAATAGAAAATGACTTTATGGAGGTTTTGTGTATTCTATACTCAATGGAGTATTGGCTTATACAGTGAATTAACCCCCTGCCGTTTCCGTAAAGTATTAATATTTTATAAACGGGGCAAGTAAACTGCAATTCTTGCAAGCACGTGTTCAAACTCTGGTTGCCCATTATAGTATAGTTTGGAAGTGGATAGATAACGATTTTGGAATGATTCTCTTATCTCTGAATCGCTCAATAATAGAGCAGGATGTTCTCGAAGTGGTATTTGGTTGTCAGCGCCTTTTATTCTTGCTGCTTTGTGGGCTAAATATTCATGTGTGCCAATGAAAGTTTGTATCTCGGAATTACCAAGCAGGCAATAAACGTCATAATATTGGCGCATGAAGTTTTTATCATCAGAAGCTCCAGGGTTATCTCTGTTCCGATATTTGCGGACTATGGTTTGAATTTTTTCAACTAGGGTGTAACCTGGATGATAGCATTGTACCCCTGTTGCCGTATTGTTTATATAATTGATGTGTGCTCCTATTGAAATCAGGTGTTCCCATATCCACGAAGAAAGGTCGATGGGGCTATTGGGTGTTACGGTGTCGAATCCCGCTTCTAATAAAATCCCATCTTTAATCCCTTCCAAAGTAGGGGTATGACTTTCATAGTATAGTCTTATGCCTCCACTTCGGAATTTTTCTTTGTCATCAAATTCATGGTCTCTAACAATTTCAATAATCCCATTTATCGAAAGCGAATTTGCAAACACATCATAGAATTCTTTGCGCGCAGCTTTCACTTGTGATTTGTCTTCTTTCCCTTCAATGGATAAGCCAAAATTTGTACGAATGTGAATGTCTATATCCTCTGAAAATCTATGAATTAACCCATAGCCTTTTGATAACGAGGTTCCTCCTTTTAATTCAAATTCAATTCCTTGTTGTTGCAATGAGTACAAGGCATGCATGATCCAATAATCTTTTTCAACCAAAGTAATATCAATACCTTTTTTGGTTGATACAATGGAGATTAGCTCTTTGAATTCAGGATCGTTATGTATGAAATCAAGCATGCTGGAATACGTATCGAACTATTGATTTTAATTTACGTTTTGTTTTACCATTTCCATAAAGCTGAGTTGCCTTCATCAAAGCATCAGTATTAAAGCTGTCAATGTTATTAGGTAATTTATCCAAAGTTTGCGATTGGTCTTCCGCAAGATCTTCAATATTATTTAATAAATCAACAAGTAGGTATTCTCTTGTGATAATCTTGGGAAACGACGACTTCAACTTGAATTCAAATGTCTTTCCGTTGAGTTGAAATTCCCCTTTTCGCTTATGATTATATACCCAAGTTGTATTGTATAGCTGCGTGAGGCCAAGTCCTAGCGAATTGAATGTATTTGGGGACACCAAAAGAAAATCTTCGTCTTTTAAAAAACGTTCTACTACTTGACGGTCATCTGGCGGGACAACACCAAATTTTGATTGCTTTGGTGCGTAATACAAGCCTTGGTTCAATTTTATCAATGTTCCGTCTTTAGTGAGCGTCGCCAAATGCCTATCTATGGCCGTGGAGTAATATTCCAGGTCAGAACGGCGATACACTTCACCCGGCTTGATATGTTGACGGAGTAAATCCAATTCTCTTGATACAAAAGTAAAGGTGTTTTTTTGAATTGCATGCAAAAAACGGAAAAATTCATGCAAATGGAATAAATTATTCAGCCTAAGAAATTGTTTATGTGTCATTATTTGCCCTGAAATAGTCTAAGAGCATTTGAAAGTCTAAAAAACCTTATTGTTCATTATTGTGGAATAATCGGACAAATTGACCTCTGTTCGTCGGACTAAAATTGCCCCCCGATTTATGCGACAGTTAAATGTGTAAACTTCTGAGTTAAACATAGACCAAATTGAATGTTTTAATGGGGTCTAATTACTCCGACGAAGTCGGAACCTCTTAAAGCGACTAACTGGGTTCAATTGCAGCGTTTTTTTCAGCATAGCGTAAAACCCTTAATTTGGTTGAAAATTTTAAATAATCAATGATTTCTTTTGTTTTTTCCATATCAATAGTACTAACTTAGTATTTTACTAATTTAGTCTACGATGCTCTGCTGTATTCACCATGTATGCTATTGCGTAACGATGTCCATTGATTGTTAACCATAATATATTAGCTGTTTCTTCATTGTAAGTCCTTACTTCTACGTCTTGTGTTGCACGCAAAATAACAACTCCAGCAAGTGGTTTTACAATTTCATTTACATCTTGTCCGTGGTGGTCTGCTCGATCCATTACTCCATTAAAGTATTCATTTAGGAGTGTAAAAGTTATAAATGTTAAAGCCATTTTTATAAATTTTGTTAGCTCAAAAAGGTGGGGAGTGGGGGGCTCGAACCCCCAGCTCTCTACCCTGACCTCAGATTACTTAACTATTGGTTCCAATGACTTATAGTATGGAGTTTGGATACCGTTCTCCCCGCGAGAGCAACCCCAGCTACTACACTTTTGATTTTGTATATCATAGTCGTAAAGTTTTGAATTAACATCATTGTTACCAATGAGGAGAACGTCGCCACTCCAACTAGGGACATTGCAAATTCAACAGTCAATGTAACCTTTAAAGTCAGGCTCTTTTGTCCCAATTATGGGACAATATTTTCAATGAACATTTTCTTAAATTTCCGATTCACGCTTTACAATTACCATTTCGTCAAACCCGTTTCGTATTAGCAATTTTTTGAGTGTCGTTATAAATCGTCTCAACTCTCTTTCAAGTATTGAATTATAATCAGGGCTTTGTTTATTAAAGTCGTGTGGAAGCAAGTTTGAAATACTGTGGTTAATACCAGCAATAATTGTTGGGAACTCTATAAACTCAACTGTCTCGTTTTTTATTTGCGTTTCAATGTTGATATTTCTTGGTCGCCCAGCATACTTAAAGGTTACATTCTCTGTTGGAATTTGCAACTTCAAATTTTCAAATTGAAGATTCACATCATCATTGATTCTATCAGGAACAATTACATTTACTTTGCAC
>Ga0208787_1000616_pt1 | contig 16841 bp, 16 predicted proteins | sample Wag4_2014_7_11_FD_187362 | JGI IMG/M metagenome (GOLD analysis project Ga0208787, IMG submission 187362) | Fresh water microbial communities from Ohio, USA - Utica-2 Time Series HT 2014_7_11 (SPAdes) (version 2) | ecosystem: Environmental > Aquatic > Freshwater > Water tank | place: USA: Ohio... | reverse complement strand
GGGTACAACGTATTCAGTGTAGATCGGAAGTTGGTAGACGGCGTAGGCAATATGTACTACAAAGTGGAGACAACGACGGATACTGCGGTGAAGCAGATGATACAGCTTAAATAATGGTTAATTGGGTGTTGCCCGAGTCTTGGGTTTAGGGCCGATTGTATAATCGTCTTGAAAAGCCAAGTATTTGGGTAACACCCGTTTTAATTATAAATGATGACCCGATATAAGTCACGATAACAGAAACCCACATTAATTTGGCCTCATTCACAAATAAGTATCAAAAAAGCGCTTGTCTTTTCCTAATTTTGCAGCTAGTTTTCATGTCCTAAACCAAAATTAGCGTGCAACCAAAAGAGTTTTTGCGTAAGTTGGGCCTCAAGGCCAAAAATCCCGGTACTTGGACTGGTCAGCAGTCATTGAGTGGCAGTGCCCGTTCTATTCAGAGTTTCTCTCCCGTTGATGGGCAGTTGATTGGTAGTGTTACGACTACCACCGCCTCACAATACGAGGAGGTAATTACAAGTGCAGAGGCAGCCTTTCGCGTTTGGCGTGAAATGCCTGCACCTAAGCGCGGAGAGATTGTACGCCAATATGGAGAGGTGCTCCGCCAGTATAAAGATCCTCTCGGTCGGCTGGTAAGTTATGAAATGGGTAAAAGCTTGCAAGAGGGCTGGGGAGAAGTACAAGAGATGATTGATATCTGTGACTTCGCAGTGGGCCTTTCTCGTCAGTTGTACGGATTGACGATGCATTCTGAGCGTCCAGGTCACCGTATGTATGAGCAATGGCACCCGCTAGGAATTGTCGGAATCATTTCGGCGTTCAATTTTCCAGTGGCTGTATGGTCGTGGAATGCATGCATCGCGTGGGTTTGTGGTGATGTTTGTGTCTGGAAGGCTTCTGAGAAAGCGCCACTTTGTGCGGTCGCTTGTCAGCTTTTGTTTCAAAAAGTATTAAAAGCTAATAATTTACCTGAAGGTATTTCTTGTATTATCAATGGAGACTATCGGGTAGGTGAGATGATGACGAAGGATCGTCGTGTGCCTTTGGTTAGTGCTACCGGTAGTACACGGATGGGTAAGATCGTTGGTAAGACAGTTGCTGAACGCCTAGGGCGCTCTTTGTTGGAGTTGGGTGGTAATAATGCCATTATTATTACGCCATCTGCCGATTTAAAGATTGTTCTTACAGGGGCCGTATTTGGGGCTGTAGGAACTGCAGGTCAGCGCTGCACTTCTACCCGACGACTTATCATCCACTCTAGTATTTACAATGAGGTTAAGAACGCATTAGCGGGAGCTTACAAACAGTTGAGAATTGGAAATCCTTTAGATCCTGAAATGCACGTAGGGCCCTTGATTGATAAAATGGCTGTTGAAAATTACTTGGGAGCCATTAATGCCGTGAAGGCATCAGGAGGATCTATGGTCGTAGAGGGAGGTGTATTAGAAGGGCCTGGATATGAAAGTGGGTGCTATGTGAAGCCGTGTATTGCTGAAGCTCAAAATGATTGGGCGATTGTCCAGCATGAGACCTTTGCTCCGATTTTGTATCTGTTAAAGTATGATACCATTGAAGAAGCCATAGCGCTTCAAAATGGGGTGCCTCAGGGGCTCTCCTCTGCCATTATGACGGCCAACCTACGGGAGGCGGAACGTTTCCTTTCCGCTGCGGGATCTGACTGTGGAATCGCCAACGTTAATATTGGCACCTCAGGAGCAGAAATCGGTGGTGCTTTTGGTGGTGAAAAAGAAACAGGTGGAGGAAGAGAGTCTGGATCCGATTCTTGGAAAGCCTATATGCGTCGTCAAACGAATACGATCAATTACTCGGAAACGGTTCCACTAGCGCAAGGCATCAAGTTTGATTTATAAATAGCAATATTTGTTAATTTAAATTTCATTAAGATTTTGTTAACAAAAATTTCCGAACATAGATCTTTGCAGGAACGACATTTCCGCTTAACTTTGCAACGTAAATTCTCTTGATTGAGAATCCTTCTAGAAATTTTGTAAATTTACGATAAAGAAAAATTACGGTAGGAAGATTGATTTTTCATGGGCCGCCCGACGTAAGTTCGGCGGCTTTTTTTATGCTTTTGGGGAGCTGTAATAGGTGGTCAGGAATATCATTGCTAGTTTAATTGAAAAATCAACGGACTCCATTTGGTCTACCAATTGCCAATCCCGAGGATCATTCATATTCCATACTTCCATTTCAAAATAGCCAGCGCTGCTGTTGCATGACCAATTGCCCAAATCATTGGTGTAGGTGCTTCTATAGGTGAATGTTTGAGTATTGTCTGTGATTCGCCATTGGGTGAAGTTGCCTCGCCAAATGGTTTTCATCGTAACTATTTTGCCATCATAGGTACGAAGCTCCCATTCTGATGGATCATTTTTCCATTTGATTCGAATAGTCCCCTTTCTTCCATCTACTTCAAAATCCCATTCAGTCCAGTCTTCTTGGACTTCCAACCAACGCATTTGAAAATAGCCTACAAGTATTTCTTCATCGGGGACCGAAGGATTAAGCGTATCTGGCCCAAATAGGTCCCATGCAACAAAAGAGTCACTATATCTGGAGCTAATACTCGTCACCGTTTGAGCAGTAAGGGGTTGAATAAGTCCGAATATCAAGATCCACTTCAGCATAAAAAAAGTCGGTGTTAATGTGTTCATTGTAGCGTGAAAGTACGCAGCTTTGTGGTTTAAAAGCGAACGTATGTCAAAATTTGATGCTCAAGATGCCCCGAAGCCTGTTGGCGCTTATCCCCATGCTCGAAAGGTTGGGAATTTATTGTTTTTATCTGGAATTGGTCCAAGGGATCCTGAGACTGATGGTGTGCCGGGATTACAGCGTACGCCCGCTGGAAATTTTATTTCCTTTGACTTTGAGGCGCAGGTACATTCTGTTATGCGTAATATTAAGTCAGTACTTGAGTCAGCAGGGGCTAAATGGGAGGATTTGGTAGATATAACTGTATTTTTAACAGATATGCAACGGGACTTCCATACGTTCAATCGGATTTATGCAAGCTATTTTCCGGATCCGCAGTTTCAACCATGCCGGACTACTGTCTGCATCAATAGTCTTCCAACACCTATTGCCATTGAATTAAAGTGTATCGCGGTGGTAAGTGAATCATAGGGAGCGCTACTTTCCACTGTTTTGGAGTGCCATTTCAATTAAAACGCCATTGCCAATATGCCAGACAAGGTAGTGCCCGAGCCGGATGAGGAGGGCACTCCAAAATCCAAAACGTTTTAAATAGATTGCCTGAAGAAAGTTCATCCCAAAACCGGTTAGCAGTGCGTAGGTAACAAACCAAGTGGGTCCGGTGGGCCATTGCTCCAAGGGCTCTCGAAGTGCTGTAAGTAGTGCTAATACCCAAAATCCGGGTTCACCGTAGGCTCCTTTCTTATAATATTGTAAGAATAGTCCACCCAGCGTTATCGGCAATAGTCGGTAAAATACCTCTATTTCAAAAGCTCCGGATCCATATAGGAAAATGGAGTAAGGAAAGGGTTGGGTGTAGGGAGGAAGGGATGTGTGTGGCTGTTGTGTTAGGATGCATTCTATGATTATGTAGTCAAGTAGGCCAAAAACGAGGCCAATCGTAACGGGAGCCAAGAAATAAAAGGGTTGTTTGGAATGGTCGGGCCAAATTGGGGGAAGCCCAGCTTGGGCTTGTAGTGCAACCAAAGGTAGGGCAATGAGCATTATGCCAACAGTGGTGATCGACCAAACCCTCAAGTCGGGGTACACCTGTTGTACTTGCGCACCATATCCAACCCCAATTAAGGCGAACAGGACAAGAAGTAAGTAGAAAAGGATTCCTTTCTGTATTGTGCGATTCATGGAGCGTTTTCTTAGAACGGCCAATGCAGGCGCGTCGATTTATTCCATCTCCTCGTCTTCTTCATCTAGTTGAATGGCAACATTTCCACCAATAATCCCCAAGGCGATCATGGCGCGTTCGCTAGCCAGTTGTTCCGCACTCTTTTTATTGAAGTCGTCTGCAGTACCCACTTTTTTCCCGTCAACATACACGGCTACCTTAAACTTGTCTCTCTTGTCGCTTTTGTACTTGGTGAGCACTTTGTAGTCTATTTGTCGGCCATTTTTCTGGCACCACTCCAATAGTTGGCTTTTATAGTTATCGTCGAACTGCTCTAATTCATGGATATTTAGGTAGCGTCTTAAGATTCTACTAATGACGTACTTTCTGGTTTGGTCGTATCCGAGTTCGATGTAGATGGCACCTACCAATGCCTCCAAGGAGTTGCCAAGCATGGATTTAGACAGCCGAGTTTGATTAAAGGAAGACAAGTACATGTCCAATCCCATTTTGTCTGCGATGGTGTCTAGTGAATTGCGTTTTACGATTTTGGAACGCATTTTTGTCAAAAAGCCCTCATCGCTATTGGGATATTTTTTGAATAAATACTCCCCTACGATGGTACTGAGGACAGCATCTCCCAAAAACTCTAAACGTTCATTGTTAGAGATTGCATAATCTTTTGTTGAAAACGTGCTTTTATGGTAAAAGGCTAGTTTAAACAGTTGCAGGTGCACGGGGGTAAAGCCGAGCAAGTTGCGAAGTTTGCGCGCCAAGTCCCTATCCCGATGGAAATGCAGGTTGTATATTCGAATTACAAACTTCAAGTGGAATATAAATTGCTAAAAGGAGTAAACGTTAAATTTTCTTTAGAATAACAGAAGCATTGTGTCCACCGAAGCCAAAGGTATTGCTGATTGCAGCCCTGACATCTCGTTTTTGAGCTACGTTGAAGGTCAGATTGAGTTTTGGATCGATATCTGGGTCATCTGTGAAGTGGTTGATGGTAGGAGGTATAAATCCTTCCTTCATTGCAATAATGCTTGCAATAGCCTCTACGGCTCCCGCAGCTCCCAATAGGTGACCGGTCATACTTTTGGTGGAAGAGATGTTCAATTGGTAGGCATGGTCGCCGAAAACGTGTTTAATGGCTTTCAGCTCAGCGATATCCCCAAGCGGGGTAGACGTTCCGTGAACGTTGATGTAATCAATATCAGTTGGTTGGAGTCCTGCATCTGCTAGGGCGAGGTTCATCACATTGATAACGCCCAGACCTTCTGGATGGGGTGCCGTGATATGGTAAGCATCTGCTGTGGCGGCAGCACCTACTATCTCTGCATAGATGGTGGCTCCGCGGCGGCGGGCGTGTTCGTATTCTTCCAAGATAAGGGCCCCGGCTCCTTCGCCCAGCACAAATCCATCCCGATCCTTATCGAAGGGTCTCGAGGCAGTTTCAGGGCTGTCATTTCGTTCGCTTAGGGCTTTCATGGAGTTGAATCCCCCGATGGCTGTTTTAGTTACGGTTGCTTCTGAGCCACCTGAAACAATGATATCTGCTCTGCCCATTCGGATATAGTCAAAAGCATTCATCAAGGCGTGGGAGGAGGAGGCGCAGGCGGAGACAGTGGCATAATTGATTCCCATGAACCCGTACTGCATAGAGATCATGCCAGCAGCAATGTCAGAGATCATTTTTGGAATCAGGAAGGGGTTATGCTTCGGCACGCCACTTCCTAATACATAGTCCTCTACTTCTTTTTCGAGGGTTGTCAAGCCACCAATTCCAGAGGCCCAGATCACCCCGACTCTTGTTTTGTCGATCTTATCGAGGTCTAAGCCAGCGTCTTGAAGAGCTTCTGCTGTCGAAACTAAGGCAAATTGAGTGAACCGGTCAATGCGGCGGACCTCTTTTTTCTCGATATGATTTTCTGCTACGTAGTTTTTGACTTCGCAGGCAAATTGCGTCTTGAACTGGGAGCAATCGAATAACGTAATTCGAGCTGCTCCGCTGAGGCCCTTTTGAAGTGCTTCTGTGTATTCTTTCACGTTATTTCCGATGGGCGTCAGTGCTCCAAGGCCGGTGACAACGACTCTTTTCATAGTGGACTATTTTAAATCTTGTTAAAAAAGCAGGGCAAAGGTAAAAAGTCCAAGTTAATCGCACGCATCACAGTGTAATATATGTGTTCATCCTTTCTTAAAACATGTTAAAAATAAAAGAAAATCAGAATTTACGAGAAAAAAAAGAAGAGTCTGGTTACTTTTGAGCCATTATTCAGTCAGCGCACTTATGAAAAAGCTATTGCTTGCCCTCGTATTTTTGTTTGGAATTCAAGGCCTCGGCCTTTCCCAAGCCTCCGACGCATCTGTCAAGGAAGTCGCGTCTCAATCCTCCCATCAGCTAACGGCCAAATACCATCTTAATGAGAGCCAATCGGCTCGTATGGGCCAAATTCAGCTACGGAAGTTGAACAACCTGAATGATATTCAAGGGTTAAAAGACACTGCTCCAGAGCTATACAACGCGAAATTAAAGAATATTCAACAAGGGACTCTTGGAAGTATTCGACGTGTGCTGTCCACACCAGAGCAAGTAGCGTTGTATGACCAAACGCAGGCAGAAGTACGTCGGCTGAAAGCAGCCAAACAGAAAGAGCTGCTCTCTTTGGGTTGGAAGCCCGCTGCTATCGAAGTTGCTTTAATGGATATCTACCAGGAATAAACCTGTTCTTTTTATGTTAATTTTCGCCGTCAGGCTGATTTTGGAGCGGGATGGTAAGCTGCTTTTTTTACATCAAACTAAAAAAAATGGCGGTGGGTTTTCGCTGGTGGGCGGGAACGTTGAGGATCGCGAGTTTGCAAGGGAGGCCTTGGCTCGCGAAACGATGGAGGAAGCGGGAATTCGGGTTGATCCCGCGCAGATGCAACTGGTGCATGTGCTGCATCGGCATAAACTGAAAAAAAACGAGCAGCTCCTCGTATTGTATTTTAAAGTCACTGAATTTGTTGGTATACCTGAACCCTTAGAGCGAAAAAAGTTTAAGGATGTGGTTTGGTTCCCCTCAACCAACTTGCCCGATGGGGTATCTAAGGCTACCAGACATGTAATTGAGCGATTGCATGCCGGAGAGATTTACTCTGAATTTCCCAGTCGCTCCAAAGTATTGCTTTATTGGGGGCAGTTTGCACAATCGTGGCAAAGTGGGCAGCCTCCCGATGTGGTTTAACGCCCTCTCGTTTTTCCTTTCTTTCTCACAAATGATGGACTCCTTTGTTTTAGCTTATGGGGCTGCATCGGATGCTTTTATAGAGTAGATGGTTTTATTGAAAAAATAATAAGTTCGTAACCTCCTACCTACACACATAAAGTGTTTGACTAAGGTGCTATTAATAAAGAAGCGTTTCCTTTAGGCACGAGCAATACTTATTCATATTTCACAGCGGATAGCGAACGGAGCCAGACCAAGTCTATTGACGTGCAAGCGGGTACTTTACTCGGTAACGATTTGTCTGCTTTTTACAAAAGTATAAGAAAATGAATGATTTTTTAGTGTTGATTAAGTGTAACTTAGCTGATCTTAAACAAAATTAATAAGTAAAAATGCAGAATCATTTTTTGGTATCAGCGGATGACTTGTAATTAATACGCGCAAAGTACTTAAATGGGGAACAATAAGAAGGAACACTGCCATTTCTCAAATTAGGTCTAAAAGGTAATATTTTTTAAATGCTTTTGTTTGGGAGGCGCTGTTAAATAAAAAAAATTTGCAAAAAAAGCGAATATTGTTACCTTTGCGCCGTGTTCCTTTCAAAAGATTTAGTAACTCGAAAAAAGGCTCGCGATTTTTAATCTATTTTAATACTTCTTTTACTCATCTAAAATAGTCGGTTATTATGCGGTTTCCCCACCTTCTAACGCTATTTATATTTCTATTTTATGGGAATATAAATGCGCAGCGCACTTGTGCAGCAGAAGATATTTTCCATCAACACTTGTCTGACTCACCTGCGTTTCGTTCCCGTGTGGAAGAGATTGAGCGCCGTACCCAAGAGTATATTCAATCTATGGGTGGTGCGCAAGAACGAATTGTAGTGACGATTCCTGTCGTAGTGAATGTCGTTTGGAATTCTACTATCGAGAATATCAGTGATGAGCAAATCTATTCCCAGATTGCTATCCTCAATCAAGATTTCCGCCGATTGAATGCGGACGCTGCGAGCACCCCCGTGGCTTTTCAGTCTATTTCCGCTGACTGCGAGATTAACTTTGTGTTGGCAGCACGTGATCCTCAAGGGAACGCCACGAATGGAATTCGGCGCCATCAAACAACCGTAGCTGAATTTGAACCAAATGACGCTGTGAAATATTCAGCTGCTGGTGGTTTGGATGCTTGGCCACGCGATCAGTACCTCAATATCTGGGTATGTGATTTGACAAGCGGCCTTTTGGGCTATGCGCAGTTTCCGGGAGGTGCGGCTGCTACCGATGGTGTAGTGATCGATTATCAGTTCTTTGGAAGTGCAGGTACGGCAACGTTCCCCTTCAATAAGGGCCGAACGGCTACCCATGAGGTAGGCCACTGGTTGAACCTTCGCCACATTTGGGGGGACGATGGTGTTTCTTGTGTGGGTTCTGATTTGGTTGCAGACACCCCCAACCAAGCAGACGAGAATTATGGATGCCCTACCTTCCCATCTATTAGCTGTAGTAATGGACCAGATGGGGATATGTTCATGAACTACATGGACTACACGGATGACGCGTGTATGAATGCATTTACAGCAGGTCAGAAAGCGAGAATGCAAGCACTTTTTGCTCCTAATGGCCCGCGGTTTCCATTATTAAGCTCTCCAGGAGCACTGCCTCCAGTGACAGGTACTATTTGCGCATCGCCAATTAGTATGAATGCAACATCTGTTACGCAGACGAGTGCAATCGCTAACTGGACTCCAGTTAATGGCACCATGGGCTATGTGTTGCAGTATAAGACCTTGACAGCGACCAACTGGACTACCGTTAATGGATTGATTGGTACCGCGCATTTGTTGAATGGCCTGACTTCTGGAACAAGCTATCAGTACCGTGTTCAGTCGCTTTGTGATTCTATTTTATCAGCGCACTCAGCGATTGTCAATTTTACAACACTCGCAGAACCAGTGGTGTGTTCAGATGAATATGAAAGCAATAATTCCCTCAATACAGCCAAGCCTATCTCAGTTGGAACAACGATTGTTGCGCGTATTGGAAGCTTTGGCGATCGGGATTATTACCAGTTCAGCAATAACCCGGAGACTCGTAACATCAAGATTGATTTAACTAATCTCCCTAAAGATTACGACTTACGTTTATACAGAGGGAATATGTTGGTGGGTTCTTCTTTGCGACCTGGATTAGCTAACGAAGTGATTCGTTTTAATACAACGGTGGTGAGTTCCCAATACCGAGTATACGTGTTTGGGTACAACAACGCCTGGAGTAATTCTGAGTGTTATAATCTAGTTGTAAACTTGAGTACAGCACCTTGGCGGACAGAGGAATCAGGCGAAGGTACGGAGACGAGATTGGAGGTGCCTGTGACGTTTGTTTCTCAAGGATTTGGAATGTTTCCGAACCCAGCTAGTACCAAGCTTACTATTGAAGTGGAGCAGGAGTCAGATAGCAATGCACAAATCTTGTTGATGGATGCTTCTGGACGGGTTATTTTTGAGGAAAATACTGCATTTGTACGTGGAACCAACCAGCACTCCATTGATTTGGAAGGTTTGCAAAACGGTGTTTATTTTGTCCGTTTGCTGAATGGCGAAAGTGCCAGCACCCGTAAATTAATCATCCAGAAATAAGCAGTTAGCCGAGACGCAGCCCTGAGCAGGAGCGCTCTTGAACTATAGATAACCGATGGAAGGGTACTCTGTTACAGGCAGGGTACCCTTTCTGTTTTCTTATTGTTCTAACAGTCGTAGTAAACTTAACTGGTTTCGTGCCCGGTCAAGATTATGGTCTGGGTAGTTGGTTTTATAATATCGATCTCCATCGAGGTAGTCGGTCAGAAACCGTAGTGCTTGTTCGGTTACTATCCATTTGGCACCCAAAGGGAGGTTGTCTTTTTCCGCCTGCGTAAGTTGGGTTCCTGCCGCTTTCAGGAAACCCTCTTCCAATGCTTGCCAGACCTCCTTTCTAAGCGAAATTCCATGCACCGGCGCATCCTCAAGTCTGTCTGGGACAAAGGTGCGTACCATATCGCCGTAGTCAGAAAGAACGGTGCCAGGCATAACAGTATCCCAGTCAATGACTGCGGCTGCGGAACCATCGATTCGGTGGAGCAGGACATTTCCAGCCTTTGTATCGTTGTGGGTTACTCGGGTGGGCACTATTCCAGAACGGACCAACTCTTGTACCTTTTGTGCATAATGTTCCGCTTCCAGGATTTGTTGCACCTCCGAAACAACATGTTTTAGGCGGTGAGCGGGGTTATTTTCCAATACAGCCCGAAAAGCATGGTATCTGGATAGGGTGTCGTGGAATCCTGGGAGTGGCAAGTAGAGTTGGCTGTGAGGAAAATCGGAGAGTGCCTGAAAGAAAAGGCCATACGCATGGGCAGCATGGTAAGCTTGCTCAGGACTTGGCAAGGCTGTTGGCGCAAAGGTATTTGGTAAAAAAGGGAAGACCCTCCAACAATTTGCTGCAGAATCTTCATAGTAATACGCACCAGAAGAAGTAGCTTGAGGTTGAATAATATGAAGAGGGTACCTATTGGAATTTTTCAAATGCGTGGCAATCTCCACGAAATTATTCATTAGGCGGGCAGGCTGCTGGAACAAGTTGGTGTTGATGCGTTGCAGAATCCAGTTTTCTTGATTAGAGAGTTGTATAAGGAAGGTTTCATTAATGAGTCCTTCCCCTATGGGTTGAAGTGTGTGGAGTGAAGCGGAAGGGAAAAAGGCGCTTATCGTTTCCTGATAAATTTCGTTAAACATCTGTAATATTTTTGATTGGATTCCGGTCAAGTCGGTTGAATCCATTTTCTTTGCAAGATTATGAAAAAAATTACTGCTGATTGGGTTTGCCCCGTGATTTCTGCTCCAATGAAGGAAGGAGTGATCATTTGTGATGATGCGGGCAAAATTCTTGCGATTGAAGCGAGAGAGAAGCACGATCCTCAAACGCTGGAAATTCACCAAGGCGTATTAATTCCTGGTTTTGTTAATTCGCATTGCCATTTAGAGCTGTCGCACATGAAAGGCAAGGTGGATACCGGTACTGGATTAATTCCCTTCATAACGGGGGTGGTAACCAAGCGTGGGGCAGATATGGAGGAGATTCAAGAGGCTATTCGACAAGCAGAGCATGAGATGCTCGAGAATGGGATTGTCGCTTTAGGAGATATTTCTAATACTAGCGATACCTTTCGCATAAAATCAAATGGCCGGATGCGATATCACACATTCGTAGAGGTTTTTGATTTTTTACAAGAAGACCAGGCAGTACAGACCTTGGAGAAGGGGCGTGCGGTTTGGGAAACACTCGACCTCGCCCAAGGAAGTGCGCGTACCTTGGTGCCGCATGCGCCCTATTCTGTTAGCCCTGCATTATTTCGGTTAATCAATGCCTTTAACCCGTCTGGGGGGGCTACTATTTCCATCCACAATGAAGAGACTCCTCCTGAAAACCTACTATTTCAAAAGAAGCAAGGAGACTTCCTTTCCTTTTATTCGAGCTTTGGTATTTCCTTAGATCATTTTGAGCCGACGGGAAAATCAGCTATTTATTATGCTATGGACAACCTCGCCTCGCATAATCGCACCTTATTTGTGCACAACACCTTAGTGGATAGAGAAAAAATCCAAGCGGCTCAGGCGTGGTCACAGCATGTGTATTGGGCAACTTGTCCGAATGCTAATTTGTATATTGAAAATCGATTGCCCGACTACGCTGCCTTCATTCACAGCAATGCAAAGGTGACGATTGGAACAGATAGCTTGACGTCAAATTGGCAACTGAGCATATTGGAAGAAATGAAGACCATTGCGCGTTATCAGAGTTATGTTGGTTTTGATTATCTATTGCGTTGGGCTACCTTAAATGGAGCGGAAGCGCTTGGATTTGAGGATACACTTGGTAGTTTAGAGCCTGGCAAGAGACCGGGCATCCTACTTTTGTCGGAAATGGGGGAAGGTTGGAAATTGCTTGATTCTACCCGCGTGAGGCGGCTACTTTAATAAAATAACAGTGTTTGATTTATGATGAAGCGATATTGGTCGTTTTTTTTGCTTTTTGGAGTCTTCAAACTAACGGGGCAATCCGTTACGCCTGACGAAGTATTAGTTCAATTAGAGCCAGGTGTTTCTATGGAGGCAATCGAAGAGCGACTGGCGCGCAGTGTGGATCGAGTTTTTTTGGATTGGAGATTAATTGCACCCCGTTGGCGTATCTATAAAATCCAGTGGGCACCTAGTGGGGGGCGTGAGATGGATTCTGCCGTACTTCAAAGGCTGAGAGCTCTGCCCGGTGTCCAACTGGCACAATGGAACCACGAAGTGTCTGAGCGGGAGGTGGTTCCTAACGATGCGTATTGGATAGAACAGCGGGATATGGGGTTGATTGGAATGAAGAAGGCTTGGGAAAATACCACAGGTGGTTTAACCCCTGCTGGTGACACAATAGTGGTCGCGGTTTTGGAGAAGGGAATGCAGAAAGACCATCCAGATTTGATTCCCAATTGGTGGAAGAACTACCAAGAAATTCCGGATAATGGAATAGACGATGATAACAATGGGTATGTGGATGACTTTATTGGTTGGGATGCTTCTGGGGTGGGCGATGGAAACGGTACGGGCAGCAGCCACGGGACCTCTGTATGCGGTATTATCGGAGCTCGGGGCAACAATACATTTGGGGTAACAGGTGTAAACTGGAATGTTCAGATAATGCCATTTGTGAATGTACGTTTTGAAGATGAGATCGTGGGGGCCTATTATTATGCTAGTGAGATGCGTCGGCTCTACAATGCAACGCAAGGTCAGAAAGGTGCATTTGTGGTAACGACCAATGCCTCATTTGGTATCGATAACGTTTTTCCGGAAGATTATCCATTGTGGTGTTCGGTGTATGATTCTCTTGGTTCGGTTGGGATAATAAGTGTAGGGGCGACTGCCAATGCGGATAGGAACGTAGATGAGGCAGGCGATATGCCGACTACCTGTGGTAGTGAATTTTTGGTTACTGTTACCAACGTGGAAGTAAATACTGGCCGAAGGGTAGTCAATGCTGGCTACGGAGCGGAGTCCATTGATATAGGTTCGCCGGGTCAAGGCACGTTTACCACTACCAATCGGGTAGTAACATCTACGGATACCACTTGGTGTGGAAGTTTTGGTGGTACTTCGGCGGCCTGTCCACACGCTTCTGGTGCGCTTGCTTTGTTGTATAGTGTAAAATGCAATGGCTTTGTCGCAGATGCCTTGACCCAGCCGGTTGACTGTGCTCGTCGGGTCCGCGACGTTCTATTAGAGAGTGTAGTCTCAGAGCCCACACTTGAGGGACTCACGACGACTGGTGGGCGTTTGGAAGTGTCCGTTGCGGTAGAAGAAATAATGGAATTGTGCTCAGGTGTTACAGGCCCCTTAGAGGTGTTGGATTTGCGTCCCAATCCGGTACGTTCTTTACTGGAAATCCGATATCAGACACCGGATTATTCAGAAAATTATGTGTTTCGGGTATATAATTCACTTGGGCAGTTAATGATGGCCAGGGATCAATACGGTACTATTAGGACGGATATTGATTTCACACCCCCTTCCTTTGAGTCGAAGCGAGTGTTGTTGGATGTTCAAAATTGGCCGGCTGGCACGTACGTGTTGGTACTTGGGAAAGGGAATGAGCTAGTTCAAAAGAAATTTGTAAAAATTTAAAAAAACTATTTGGTAATTTGATCTTGCTTGAATTACCTTTGCAGCCCGAAATGATTAGGGTTTGGCTCCGTAGCTTAATGGATAGAGCATCTGACTACGGATCAGAAGGTTAGAGGTTCGAGTCCTCTCGGAGTCACAAAAAAGGTGTGTGGACAATTTTGTTCACACACTTCATTTTTAGAAAACATCGGTATTCAATAAGAATTTAGTCATGGCAAAAGTTTGTGATTTGACGGGTAAAAAGCCAATTACTGGCAATCACGTTTCGCACTCCAACCGCAAAACGAAGCGTCGTTTTTACCCAAATTTGCATGTGAAGCGTTTTTTCATTCCTGAAACAGGGGAGTGGGTAACTTTAAAGGTGAGTGCTGCTGCTATTCGCACTATTAGCAAACTTGGAATTTACCAGTACATTCAGAAGCTGGAAAAGAAAGGGGAGGTAGTATTCAACTCCGAGCCTGTCGTTGGTTTCTAATTGTATTCACCGATCGTTCTCTAATTAAATTACACTCTATCATACCCTACTAGTATGGCAAAGAAAAGTAAAGGCAATCGCATTCAGATTATCCTTGAGTGCACGGAGCATAAAACAAGTGGTTTGCCTGGGACGTCTCGTTACGTTACAGAGAAAAACCGTAAGAACACCACTGAGCGTTTGGAGTTAAAGAAATATAACGCCATCATGCGCAAGTACACGGTGCATCGCGAGATTAAGTAATTTTTGTATTACCGATTATCGCTATTATTTTTCAACTTTAACCTCCTTTTTGCGTTATGGCAAAGAAAGTTTCAAAAAACGCCCGTGTAGCCCAGCGTGCAGCCAACGCCGGATCGGGTAAAGATCACGTAAAAGTAGTAAAATCGATTAAAGATCCTGTAACTGGTCGTTATTCATACAAGACAGCGATTGTTCACAAGGACAAAGTGAAGGACTTCTTTGCTGGTATTTAACAGCGAGTTCACATATTCATAGTATTACTCAATACGAGGATCATTCCCCCCGTCCGGAGGATTGGTCCTCGTTTTTTTGCCGTAAGGCGATTTTTAGAATGACATCATTTAAAGATTTGGGGATTTCCCCCGAACTCCTCCAAGGTATAGAAAGCCTTGGTTTTGAGACCCCAACCCCAGTACAATCCTTAGTAATTCCCCACGCATTATCTACCGATGGAGATCTTATAGCGCTAGCCCAGACAGGTACTGGGAAAACAGCCGCATTTGGTCTTCCTTTGTTACAATTAATTGATCCCGCTGAACGGGGCATTCAGGCGGTTGTCCTGTGTCCTACCCGTGAATTGTGTGTTCAAGTGGCGAGTGATCTTGAAAATTACTCCAAATTCGCGCATCAGTACAAGGTGGTTGCTGTTTATGGTGGGGCCAGTATTACCACCCAAATTGCACAAATCAAAGCAGGTGCCCAGATCGTTGTGGCAACACCAGGTCGTCTTGTGGATTTGATTGAGCGTCGAGCGGCCAAGCTCGAAAATGTGAAGCGGGTCGTATTGGATGAGGCCGACGAGATGCTCAATATGGGATTCCAAGAGCCTCTAGAGGCTATTTTGGGCGCAGTAACTGCTCGGGAATCTATTTGGCTCTTCTCGGCGACCATGCCTGATGAGGTACGTCGAATTGCTCACAACTACATGGAAGCGCCAAAAGAGCTTAATGTAGGTGGTAAAAATGAGGTGAATAAGAACATCGTTCACCAATATTATGTTTGTCGGGCAGACGATCGTTTTTCTACACTAAAGCGGGTGGTAGATGCTAACCCTGGTATCTATGGTCTTATTTTTTGCAGAACAAAAAATGAAACGAAGGAAATTGCAGAGCAGATGATTCGCGATGGTTACAATGCAGATGCCTTGCACGGTGATCTTGCACAAGGCGACCGTGATCGTGTAATGAACCGCTTTCGTGAACGCAACCTTCAATTGTTGATTGCGACAGACGTAGCCGCTCGTGGGATTGATGTGAGCGATATCAGCCACGTCATCAACTACGGTATGCCAGATGAAATTGAAACGTATACCCACCGAGCTGGTCGTACTGGCCGAGCTGGCCGTACTGGAGTAAGTATCAGTATTGTCACACCCAAATACGAAGAAAAAATCAAGCAAATTGCTCGAAAAAACAGAGCAGAGTTTGAACGCCTGATGATTCCGACGGGAGTGGAAGTTTGTGAAAAGCAGCTCTTCCATATCATCAAAAACATACATGATCAGGAGGTAAATAATGAAGCTATTGAGCAATACATGCCTGCCATTTATGAAGAGCTTCAAGATTTGAGCAAAGAAGAGCTCATCAAGCGATTTGCTAGTGTGGAGTTCAACCGCTTTATCGAATACTACCGAGATGCTCGCGATATTAACATTTATCCAAAAGAAGGTAGACGCCGTGATGGCGAAAGTGGAAAAGCGGCTGGTGCAAACGGGATGTCTAGGATGTTTGTTAATATTGGTACCATAGATGGTGTTTCCAAAAAAGAGTTTCTACAACTCCTAGTTCAGGAAGTTGGCATTCCAATGCCCGCTATTGGAAGTATCGATATGGGACGAACCAATTGCCATTTCGATGTGGAGCCCACTTATGTTAAACAACTGATGACGTCCTTAAGTGAATTCAACTTAAATGGACGTAAAATCAGGGTGGATGAAGCACTCCCCCGTTCCGAAAAACCCAGTAAGTTCGGTGGTGGTGAAAAAGGACGATTTTCCAAACCCGATTTCAGTAAATTTGGTGAACGTGGACGCTCTTCCTCTAAACCTGATTACGGGAAACCCGGTAAGGGATTTGGCGGCAAGAAAAAAAGCAAATACTGAATAATGGTTAATTATTAATGGTTAATTATTAATGAGCTTTATTTGAAAAAAACACCCTCGAAATCTTTTGTATTTCGAGGGTGTTTATAATTTTATACTAATTAGTAATTCCATTAACCATTAACCATTAACCATTAACCATTAACCATTAACCATTAACCATTAACCATTAACCATTAACCATTAACCATTAACCATTAACCATTAACCATTAACCATTAACCATTAACCATTAACCATTAACCATTAACCATTAACCATTAACCATTAAC
>Ga0208787_1000615_pt1 | contig 16844 bp, 13 predicted proteins | sample Wag4_2014_7_11_FD_187362 | JGI IMG/M metagenome (GOLD analysis project Ga0208787, IMG submission 187362) | Fresh water microbial communities from Ohio, USA - Utica-2 Time Series HT 2014_7_11 (SPAdes) (version 2) | ecosystem: Environmental > Aquatic > Freshwater > Water tank | place: USA: Ohio... | reverse complement strand
TCCGTTGGCACCATTGGATTGATACCATCTCCGTTATATCCAAATCCTGTCAAAGTCAACTTGCCAAAATAAGTAATCCTTGCACCAATACTCACTTTCTTTTTAGTGTAGTCTGCTGTGAAAGAAAATTTAGAAGCAGGGGCAGAGGCTTTTAAGAAAAACTTCTCTCTATCATTGAAGAAGGTATTGGCATTGTATTCATTGGTGTTCAATGCATCTGGCACATTGATTGCGTCAATATCAATTCCTTGTAAGTTACCTACTAACAAGAATTTTAATTTCTCAGTAGCAGAGAGTTTCTTTTGATAGTCAACAACGATATCTACACCTGTATTGGTCGTGTTTACAGCGTTGGCAAAGAACTGAGCTGTAGCAACACCAAGACTATTTAATTTGTCTGTTAATGCAGTTGGTAAAGTGGCATCGCCTGCACTAAATAATCCAGAAAGTACCACGCGGTCTTTCATTTTAATTTGATAACCATCTACTGTAACAGATAAACCTTGCATTGGTTTCCAAGAAAAACCAAGACTCATGTTATTAGAAGTTTCTTGCTTTAAAGCTGGGATACCTGCTAATTTAGTAACAGGATCATTATTGTTTGCAACTCTAGACTGTACTAAATTTCCTTGAGAGAAAGAGGTAAGGGTATTACTGAAATATTTTTGTTGTAAAGAAGGCGCACGGTATCCAGTACTGAATGATCCTCTGAAATTAAAGTTATTGGTAACTTTATATCGGAAGGATGTTTTAAATGTACTTACTGCACCAAAGTCAGAATAGTTTTCGAATCTCACTGCACCAGTAATTAAGAAAGTTTCTGATGGGGTGTATTCTAAATCACCATACATACCTGTAACCATTCTGTTTGCGTCTACCTCGTCTTCTGGGCTAAAGCCAGGGAAGCCTTGTGCACCAGGCGCTTGCTGTAAACCAAAATTATTTGGAAAAGCCTTATAAGAAGCAACTTCGCCTCTATTAATACGGTATGCTTCATACCTTAATTCAGCACCATAGGCTACTCTTAAACCACCGTTATTCACTGTACCAAATTGTTTTGATAAATCAAAGTTGGTGGTGTTTTGTAAGAAATTAAATCCACCGTCATCAAAATTTGTTTTTGTGACATTGCCAATATCAGAAGCATTGAATGTGCCTGCTCCGAAATAATGAAAATCATTGTAACCAAATGCGTTACTGAAATCCCAGTTCCATCCATTTTTATTTTCTTTAGAGAAACCAGTCACCATGGAGATGTCTTGGATTTGTGCTTGAATGCGTGGATTAAAACTAGTATCACCAGAACCAGATTGGAACATAATTTCTGGTACAAATTTTAATGAGCCATCATTGTTTACAGGGAAACGTGTTGGTCTTGCAGACCAGTTTCTTGTATAAGCATAAGCGTCTGATTTTTTATTATTCATTCCGCCAAATGCATAAAATTTAATATTATCACCCAATGGTAATTCTAAGTTCATCATGGCACCATAAGAAGTCAAAGAACCATCTCCAAAACCTTGTCTCCAAAAATTAGTAGGTAAACCATCTTTGTCTGCAATATCTGAACTTGCTGCTTGACGGAAAGTTTTTCCTTGATCCAATACATCAAAAGACAAATTAATGAATCCACCTTTTTTACCTAAATCAAAACCACGGTTGGCTTGTATTGCACTCGTTACCCCATCTATAGGGTTGCCATATAAATAATCTTTTTTGTCTTTGAATTGATTGGTGTTGAATTTTTTATCATAGTAACCAGCTAAGCCAGTTATGATATTCCACTCATTGGTGTTTTTTCTTAAGATGACGTTCATGACACCAGCAATGGCATCGGATCCATATTGTGCAGAGGCGCCATCTCTTAAAATTTCAATTCTATCCACAGCAGCTTGAGAAAATCCGTTCAAGTCCACCCCTGAATTACCACGGCCTCTAGTTCCAAATAAGCCTACTAGGGCAGTGTTATGTCTACGCTTTCCATTAATTAAAACTAAGGTCTGATCAGGTCCTAAACCTCTTAGTGTGCCTATATCTACGTGGTCAGCACCATCTGCACCAGATTGTTTATTATAGTTAAATGAAGGTGCTGCATAATTTAAAGAAGAAGTCAAATCCATTCTTGCTGTGTTGATTGCGACTTCTGAAATTTTAATTACGTCTACAGGTACGGGCGACTCTAATTTAGCACGACCTGTACCACGACTTCCCACCAAGATCACATCTTGAAGGTCTGTTGTAGCAGCATTTAAAACAACTTTCATTGATCCGTTGGTTGCTTTCACTTTTTTAGATTCAAAGCCCACAAAACTAAAATCAATGATGTCGTCTGTTTTGGCATTGATTGTGAATTCGCCAGCCTTGTTAGAGGTGGTTAAAACATTGGTTGTTTGAACTTTTACAGTGACGCCTTCTAAGGGACTGCCTTTACTATCCACCACTGTTCCAGTGATTTTTTGTACTTGCGCGATAGCTGCTACTGAAAAAAAGGAGAGCAACAGCATTAACATTACTTTTCTCAATGACATGGTTTGTCTGTTCATAAGGGGGTTAATTTGATTGAATTTAATACTTTTTTTGTTTTTTCGTAACCTAAATTTATTTAATTACTTTTAGTGCTGTTAAAACCCCTATTCAAAGTTCATGGAAGCAATCAAGGAAGCGATCAAACAAATTTTTTTATCCTACGCAGGTAAGGAATGCGAGCACATAGAAAAAATTCCTCAAAGTGGAGGGGATAGAATTTATTTTAGAATCAAAGAAGGCCCTGACTCCTATATTGCTACCTACAATTTGAACCTTAAAGAGAACGAAACCTTCATTTATTTTGCCCAGCATTTTCATTCAAAAGGATTGCCTGTTCCAAAAGTATTAGCAGTTAGTGCAGATCTGAAAATTTATTTACAAGAAGACCTTGGCTCGGAATCTTTATTAGCTGTATTAGAAAAAGAAGGCAAGACCGAAAGGGTATATCAGTTATTCCAAAAAAGTTTAAAAGCATTGGTGCAGTTGCAAGTGAAAGGCAGCGAGGGATTAGATTTTTCAAAATGCCTTACTTCAAAAACATTTGGTAAACATGCGGTGTTAACTGATTTGCTTTATTATAAATATTATTTCTTAGACACTTTACAATATCCTTATGACAAACAGGCATTGATTAATGAGTTTGAATTATTAAGTGATCAATTGTCCGACAGTCATTTTAATTATTTCATGTTCCGTGATTTTCAGAGCAGAAATATTATCGTTAAAAATGATGAAGTGTTTTTTATAGATTTCCAAGGTGGGATGAAAGGTGGTATGCCTTATGATGTAGCATCTTTATTATGGCAAGCAAAAGCAGAGCTATCCAATGAATGGAAAGAGCGATTACTAAATGACTACATCAAAGAAGCAGAACAAGTATTAGGTGAAACCATTGATGCTGGTTTATTTCAAAAACAATACCATGGTTTTGTTTTATTAAGATTATTGCAGGTTTTGGGTGCTTATGGATTTAGAGGTTTATTTGAACGCAAAGCACATTTCTTAACCAGTATCCCATTGGGTTTGAGAAATTTAAAAAGCTTTTTAGAAGTCTATACATTAGACAAAGACACACCGGTTTTTGCTGGTATCTTAAAGTGGATGGTAGGTCAAGAAGTCTTAGACAGATTTACTCCAATACAAGCCAATGAAAAAACACCATTGGTGATTACCATCAATAGTTTTAGTTATAAAAAAGGATTGCCTTCGGACGCGTCAGAAAACGGTGGGGGATTTATTTTTGATATGCGCGGCATTTTGAATCCGGGAAGGTTCGAGGACTATAAACAACTTTCTGGATTGGATAAGCCAGTACAAGATTTCTTAGAACAAAAAACCAAGATGAACACTTTTTTAAATAGTGTTTGGGATTTAATTGATATTACAGTCGAAGATTATTTAGCTAGAGATTTTGATTCCTTGCAAATTAATTTTGGTTGTACCGGTGGCCAGCACCGAAGTGTGTTTGCTGCAGAACAAACTGCAAGACATTTAAAAAACAAGTATAAAGTAAAGGTCGTTTTAGCGCATACCAACCAAACGAATTGGGTAAAATAATTTTTTATGAAGGCAATAATTTTAGCTGCGGGATTAGGGACTAGGCTGAAGCCCTTTACAGATCATCATCCTAAGGCTTTGGCCATTGTGAATGGCAAGTCTTTATTACAACGAAATATTGAATACCTACAAGATTATGGGATAGACGAAGTGGTAGTGAATGTGCACCATTTTGCAGATCAAATTATAGATACCATTCAAAAAAACAGGGGATGGGGTTCTAATGTCACTATATCAGACGAGTCGGACGAAGTGCTTGAAACGGGTGGAGGATTGTTAAGAGCGAAAACGCATTTTGAGAACGAAGCCAAATGGTTGGTGATGAATGCAGATATCCTAACCGATTTAGATTTGGGTAAGATGCTTGAAGCAGATAAAGCTTTTGATGCATTATCCGAAGGAGAAATGGTGGCAACTTTAGCAGTGACCAATCGTACGACTAGCAGAAATTTAATTTTCAATACAGCAGGCACATTGTGTGGCTGGAGGAATAATACAACTAATGAGGAAAAATGGGCCAATCCTTTAAAAGACCCTGCCATGGCTGTTCCCAAAGCGTTTAGCGGAATACAAATTGTGCATGCTAATTTTTTTGAAGCCTTGAACATGCAAGGTAAGTTTTCCTTGATCGATGCTTATTTACAAATTGCACAACACTATGCCATCCATTTTTATGACCATAGTGATGGCATATTATTAGATGTGGGTAAACCAGAAAGCCTAGAAAGAGCAGCAGGACTTTTTAAGTAATTGAGAAAGACTTATTTGTTTTTTCTTTCTTTCTTTCTTTCTTCCTTCCTTTATTTATTTTTTAATAGACTTATTGGTCTTTTATACTTTAATGTATATCTTTTTCTTGTCTAGGATATTTGCAAGTACTGCAAAGAAGGCAATAAAGCAGATGGCATAAACAAAAGAACCTACTCTTAGGTCGCTCGAAATATCTTTACAAATATGTTGGTAAAACCAAGGTAGGGCGGATGTGTACACTGGTTCCCCTTTTTCATCTGTATGATCTACCCATCTTAATAATGCCAAGACCCTTGGTAAAAATCCGCTAAGTACAAAAATGAATAATGGATTCTTGCCAAATACATCAAAAAAATGGCTCCATCTTCCTTTGCTATTTTTAAATTCTAATAAATAAATGAGTACACTAATTGTGATGATCGCTAATCCAGAAGTGTACAATACATAACTACTTGTCCATATTTTTTTATTGATAGGAAAGCTAAAGTCCCATATATATCCTGCCAAGACCAATACAACACCAGCAAATAATAACTGTGCTAGCATCTCAAAACTCTTGCCCTTTGCTTGAATGTATTCACCAACTAAAAATCCAAAAATCACTTGCACAATGGCAGGCAAAGTACTAATCAATCCTTCTGGATCAAAGGGCACACCCTCGCCTTTGTAAATGTGGTTCACACCTAAAATAGTTTGATCTAATGCATTGCCAAAAAATCCAGACAAGCTATAAGGGTGCCCTTGAGTACCTAATAAAAAACACAACATCCAATAAGCAATCAAAATAAGTCCACCTATATAAAAAGCCATTTTAGATTTACCATAATACACTATCACAGATGCGAAAAAGTAACAGATGGCGATTCTTTGTAAGACACCTAAAATGCGAATATTCTCCCAGGTCTTTGCCACTAAATGTCCATCCGACCATTTTACAAATGGACTCCAGTTTAAAAACAACCCAATCAAGAAAATCAATACTGTTCGCTTCACTACTTTTTTCCAAAAATTAGTAGGCGTTCCTTTTTCAAATTTTGGCATCACAAAAGCCATGGCATTACCAACAGCAAACAAAAAGAACGGGAATACCAAGTCGGTAGGGGTGCATCCATGCCAGCTAGCATGCGCTAAAGGGCTAAAAATATGCCCCCAAGAACCAGGGTTGTTCACTAGAATCATCAAGGCCACAGTAGCCCCTCTAAAAACATCCAATGCATAATACCTTTCCTTTTGTAACATATTGACCAATTAAGGATTTAAATGTAGTAAGAATCTTGGGTTAATAAAGCATTTATGGTCAAATTACTTTCTAATATATATGTCGTTATTAATATCTTTGTGCCTCATAATTGACCATGAAAAAGAATATTTTAATTACAGGAGGGGCGGGTTTTATTGGATCGCATGTGGTGCGTTTATTTGTCAATACATATCCTGAGTATCAGATCTTTAATTTAGATGCATTAACCTATGCGGGTAATTTAGAAAATTTAAAGGATATCGAAAAAGCCGCGAACTACCATTTTGTAAAAGCAGATATTTTAGATGCAGCTGCATTGAAAGACATTTTTGCAAAACATGCTATTACAGATGTCATCCATTTAGCTGCAGAGTCACATGTGGATAGAAGCATTGTTTCACCTTTGGATTTTGTGTACACGAATGTGATTGGCACGGTGAACTTATTGAATACCGCCAAAGAATATTGGAAGGGCGATTTGAGTTATGAAAAAGCGCATGATGGTTCTTGGGATACTCAAAGAGATCATTTGTTTTATCATGTTTCTACAGACGAAGTGTATGGTAGCTTAGGTAAGGAAGGCTTGTTTACAGAAACCACACCGTATGATCCAAATTCTCCCTACTCGGCAAGTAAAGCAGCGAGCGACCATTTTGTAAGAGCTTATGGCGAGACTTATCATTTACCAACCGTGATTTCTAATTGTTCTAATAACTACGGCCCGAACCATTTTCCTGAGAAATTAATACCATTGTTCATTCACAATATCATTACTAAAAAACCATTGCCTGTTTATGGAGATGGCTTGTACACGCGTGATTGGTTATTTGTAAAAGACCATGCACGTGCGATAGATTTAGTGTTCCACCAAGGCAAACGCGAAGACACTTATAATATTGGTGGCTTCAATGAATGGACGAATATTGATTTAGTGAAATTGCTTTGCAATCAAATGGATGAAAAACTAGGAAGAGCAAAAGGAGAGAGCGAAAGCTTGATCACTTATGTAAAAGATCGTCCAGGCCATGACAGACGTTATGCGATAGACGCCACAAAATTAAATAAAGAATTAGGTTGGAGTCCATCAGTGACATTTGAACAAGGCTTAGCCGAAACGATTGACTGGTATTTAAACAACGAGGAGTGGTTGACCAATGTCACTAGCGGCACTTACCAACAATACTATAAAGAAATGTATACGTACAGATAATGAGAATAGAACAAACCCATTTGAAAGACTGTTTTATTGTACACGAAAAAGTGCATGGCGATGCGCGTGGTTATTTTATCGAAACCTATAACAGTAGAGACTTTAAAGCCGCTACTGGATTAGGTATTGAATTTGTGCAGGACAATCAATCTCGTTCATCTAAAGGTGTATTGAGAGGATTGCATATGCAAAGAGGTGCTGCAGCGCAAGCAAAATTAGTAAGAGTTTTAGAAGGATCAGTGTTAGATGTTGCCGTAGATTTAAGAAAAGGATCTCCAAGTTTTGGACAACATTTTACGATTGAATTAACAGCGGATAACAATAAACAATTTTTTGTACCTGCAGGTTTTGCGCATGGATTTGTGGTATTAAGTGAGTATGCTACTTTCTTTTATAAAGTAGATAAATTTTACGAGCCAGGTAATGAAGTAGGTATTATGTACAACGATGCAGATTTAAATATTGATTGGAGATTACCAACATCTGAATTGATATTTTCAGAAAAAGATAAAACATTAGGCAGCTTCGCAGAATATGCGGCGAGCCTTTAACACAGAAATATAAATAGTATGAAGGGAATTATATTAGCAGGTGGATCAGGTACAAGATTGTATCCAATTACCAAAGGTATCAGTAAGCAATTAATGCCTATCTACGATAAGCCAATGATCTATTATCCATTGTCAGTGCTAATGTTAGCAGGTATCAAGGAAGTATTGATTATCACCACACCCGAGGACAATGATCAATTTAAAAGATTACTAGGGGATGGTGCTGAAATAGGTTGCAAATTTAGTTATGCGGTGCAAGCCGTGCCGAATGGACTTGCGCAAGCTTTTGTGATAGGAGCTGATTTTGTAGGAAAAGATAAAGTGGCTTTAGTATTAGGAGACAATATTTTTTATGGTGCAGGATTTAGTAAACTCGTTCAATCCTTTAACGATGTGGATGGTGCTGCGGTATTTGCTTATGAAGTGAATGACCCAGAGCGTTATGGCGTGGTGGAGTTTGACGAAAACAACAATGCACTTTCTTTAGAGGAAAAACCAAAAGTACCTAAGTCAAATTATGCAGTACCAGGTTTATATTTTTATGATAATACTGTGGTTGAAATTGCTAAGAATATTCCTGCTTCACCAAGAGGCGAATACGAAATCACCGACGTAAATAAAGTGTACCTAGATCGTAAGCAATTGCAGGTGGGTATCATGAACAGAGGTACCGCTTGGTTGGATACCGGTACTTTTGAGTCCTTAGCGGATGCTTGTGAATTTGTGAGGGTAATCGAAAAGCGCCAAAGCCAAAAAATAGGTTGTATTGAGGAAGTGGCCTTTAGAATGGGCTTTATTGATAAAGCACAATTGCTTGTTTTAGCCGATAAATATGCTAAAAGTGGGTACGGTGAGTACTTGCGTGGTCTTAAAAAGTAGTTTTTTATAATAAAAATGAACTTTTCTGCAAGATTGTTGTTTTTATGTTATGTCATCTTATACAATCAAAGATTTAGAGAAAATTTCAGGAATTAAAGCGCACACCATTCGTATATGGGAGCAGCGCTATAATTTCTTGCAACCTCAAAGAACTGAGACAAATATCAGGTCTTATTCTGCAGATGAATTGAAGGTCATTTTAAACGTATCCTTGTTAAATAAATACGGTTTTAAAATTTCTCATATAGACAAGATGTCTTCCGAGCAGATGGAAGATAAGATCATGGCCTTAAGCCAATTAGATGCGCAAAAAGAGCGTGTGGTGAATGCCTTGATTAAGGAAATGGTGAGTTTAAACATGGTTGCTTTTGAACGTCAATTAGATTTATACATTGGGCAAAAAGGGATCGAAAAAGCCATCAACGAAATTATATTCCCATATTTGGAGCGTGTAGGTATCCTTTGGGTAACCAATCATATCAACCCTGCACAAGAACATCTTGCTACCAATATCGTTCGTCAAAAAATTATCTTAGGGATAGAACGCCTAACCCCATTATTAACTTATACAAAGCGAATCGTATTATTCCTTCCAGAAGGAGAATACCATGAACTAGGCCTATTGTACGTGCATTTCCTATTAAAGCAGAAAGGTATTTATGTAGATTACTTAGGTACGAATGTACCAATGGTAGACTTGAAATATTTAACTGAGTTCAAGAAAGTTGATTATTTATATTGTCATATTACGATGCCTGCAAGGAATTTCAAATTGGATAAATTCTTTACCAATTTAGCGACCATCAATCAGCAAATTCCTATCATTTTGTCTGGTCAAATGATCCAAGAATACAAGGGTAAAATCTCTCCAAATATCCATTTGAAGCGAAGTTTGTCCGAGACAATTGCCTTTTTACAAGAGATTTAAGGATCCATTCGACCAAATCTTCCTTCATCCTATTTCCGATTACAGCCTTATTCCTGCTTAATTAAGCAGTTGTTTTTCAATGCTTTAGGCATTTTAAGTCCGAAATCTACCTCCCCTGAACTAATTCTGTTTAATATTTTTTTAAAATAATTAAACAAAAATAGGGCATTGTCAATTTATTATGTTTAACTTTAGCCTTCAAACATTAAACACAATTGTATGTCAAACGCAGAATTCAGCTTATTACTTACCGAAAATGCGGAGTTTTTAAGACCATTTGCAATCAATCTTACAAAGGATCATGAGTCTGCTAAAGATTTATTCCAAGACACACTATACAGAGCCATCTCCAATAAAGACAAATACAATGTAGGAACCAATATTAAAGCATGGTTGTACACCATTATGCGCAATATTTTTATCAACGATTATCGCCGTAAAGCCAAGCAATCAACTGTGTTGGATAATAGCCCGAACGATTTTTTAATCGATCAAACTTTCAATAAGGTGGTGAATGATGGAATAACTAACTTAAATTTGAAGGAAGTAAATCAATTCATACATGATTTACCAGAGTTATTTAGAACACCATTTAATTTATACTACGAAGGTTATAAATACAATGAAATTGCTGAAGCACTAAATGAGCCTCTTGGTACAATCAAAAGTAGAATTCACTTTGCTAGAAAAATTTTAAAGCAAAAAATTCAACGATATTAAATTCATGTCATCGACATCAAAAAAAGTAATTGTTATTGGAGCGGGTTTTGCAGGTTTATCTGCTGCAAGTTTCTTAGCAAAAATGGGTTGGGACGTTACAGTGATTGAAAAGCATGATTTGCCAGGTGGTAGAGCAAGAAAATTTGAAGCAGAAGGTTACACATTTGATATGGGTCCTAGTTGGTATTGGATGCCAGATATTTTTGAAAGGTATTTTAATGCCTTCGGAAAAAAAGTAAGTGATTACTACGCACTAAAAAGATTAGATCCATCTTACAGAGTTTATTTTGAAAAAGAAGGATGGGATATTCCAGCCAATTACAAGGAGTTACAAAATTTATTAGAATCAGTAGAGCCAGGCGCAGCAAAAGCATTAGATGCTTTTATGGCAGAGGCAAAATTCAAATATGATGTAGGTGTTGGGAAACTAGTACATAATCCAGGATTGTCATTGACAGAATTTTTGGATATGGATTTAGTGAAGGGCGTTTTTAAATTAGACGTTTTTCAATCGATGAAAAAACATGTAGCTAAATTTTTCAAACATCCATCTATTCAATCTTTGATGGAATTTCCAGTATTGTTTTTAGGAGCACTGCCAGAAAAAACCCCCGCTTTATATAGCTTGATGAATTACGCCGATATCAAAGGTGGTACCTGGTATCCAGAATTTGGCATGTATAGTATTGTACAAGGAATGTATGATTTAGCAATCTCTCTAGGAGTAAAATTTAAATTAGGGGAGGAAGCGACTTCGGTCCAAGTGCAAGGTGGCAAGGCGGTTGCGGTGCATACTTTAAAAAATGCCACAGGCGAGCAACAACATTACACCATGGATGTGTTGATTGGTGCGGGCGATTATCATCATATTGAAACTAAATTATTAGTTCCGGAATACCAATCCTATTCGGCCGCTTATTGGGATAGTAGGGTGATGGCACCAAGTTCACTATTATTTTATGTGGGGTTGAATAAAAAATTAGAGGGTGTCTTGCACCATCAATTATTTTTTGATACTGATTTTGGTTTACATGGACATGAAATATATACCGATCTTAAATGGCCTACAAGACCTTTGTTTTATGCAAGTGTCCCTTCGGTGACAGACCCAACTGTGGCGCCAGAGGGTTGTGAGAATTTATTTTTATTGATCCCAATTGCAGCAGGATTAGAAGGGGATACCGAGGAGATCAGAGACCAATATTTTGAGATGATTATTCAACGTTTCGAAGAACGTATTGGTCAGTCTATTCGAAGTTCTATTGTATATAAGCGTTCTTTTGCAGTAAAAGAATTTAAAGAGGAATACCATTCTTTTAGGGGCAATGCATATGGCTTAGCAAATACATTATTGCAAACAGCAAATTTAAAGCCAAGTTGTAAAAGTAAAAAAGTAAAAAACTTATATTACACTGGTCAATTAACAGTACCTGGTCCTGGCGTGCCGCCAAGTTTAATCAGTGGGGAAGTGGTGGCGAAGCTTGTAGATCAAAAACATAAAGCATAATTCAGTATGTCTTCATTAACATTATACAACGAAGTCACCGCACAAAGTAGCAAGTACACTACTTTACTGTATAGTTCTAGTTTTTCATCCGCTATAGGACTGTTGGATCAATCCTTACGTCAACCTATTTATGATATTTATGGATTTGTAAGATTTGCAGATGAAATTGTAGATACTTTTCATGATTATGATAAAGCAACATTACTTGCAACATTCAAAGCCGATACCTATGCCGCACTTGATAATGGGATCAGTTTAAATCCAATTTTACATCGTTTTCAATTAACCTACAATCAATTTAAGATTGATAGGGCCTTATTAGATGCATTTTTATATAGTATGGAGATGGATCTATCTCAGCAGTCCCATGATCAAGCAAGTTACAGCCAATACATTTTTGGAAGTGCTGAAGTGGTGGGATTGATGTGTTTAAAAATATTTTGTAATGGGGACGATGCGCAATATCAAACATTGAAACCTGCTGCACAAAGCTTAGGCGCTGCTTTCCAGAAAGTGAATTTTCTAAGGGATATTAAAGCAGATTTTGTGGGCATGGAACGTATGTATTTCCCAGATTGCGATTTTAGTAATTTTAGTTTGGCAGATAAGCAAACAATAGAGGCAGATATACAAGCAGATTTTGATGCAGCTTTAGAAGGCATTAAAGCCCTGCCGATCCCTTGTCGATTTGGGGTGTATGTGGCGTTCAAATATTATTATGCTTTATTTAATAAGATTAAACAGACCAATCATACTGCTTTATTAAGTACTAGAATTAGGATACCAGATTTTGGTAAATTATTTATTGTATTCAATGCAAAAATTAGAGCAAGCTTAAATTTGTTATAGTACCTTTGTATCATTAAACCTTTCTTTATGATTTTCTTAATTTCTATGTTATTGACTTTTGCCATTATGGAAGGTGTTACTTGGTTAACGCATAAATATGTCATGCATGGTTTTTTATGGTACTTGCATGAAGATCATCATCAGCCGACTGGCCATATTTTTGAAAAAAATGATGCGTTCTTTTTGATTTTTGCCATTCCTAGTATGGCTTGTATTTTTTATGGCACATTCAATGGGATGCCATGGTTGTCGGGTATAGGCACTGGTGTTGCCATGTATGGGTTGGCTTATTTTATAGTACACGAAGTGATTATACATCAAAGAATCAAATGGTTTACTAAATCTAATAATAGATATATCAAAGCCATTCGTTGGGCACATAAAATGCACCACAAACATTTAGGGAAAGAAGACAGTGAAAGTTTTGGGATGTTGATTGTGGCTAAAAAATATTGGGACAAGGTAAGACGTGACGAAATGATTCAAAACAACGGATAACGCATTGCAAGTCGAAAATAAATATGATTATATAATAGCCGGTGCAGGTTGCGCCGGCTATTCTTTGTTATACCATTTACTACAGGATCCTTTTTTATGTAAAAAAAAGATATTGGTAGTGGATGCCAATTTCAATAAAGGGAACGATCGTACCTGGTGTTTTTGGGAAGATCAAGCAGGCCCTTTTGAATCCATTGTTTGCAAAAAATGGTCGAATATTGAAGTGCGAAAAGGGACAATGCAAAAGTTATTGTCAACAGCACCTTTTGAATATAAAATGATTCAAGGAATTGATTTTTACCAACATATTAGTGCTTTTGCAAAAGGCTTTGACAATGTGGAATGGGTTGCTTCTAAAATTTTAAGCATTGATGCAGAACATAATGGTGCAAGGGTCAATTGGGAAGGCGGCACAGCCAATGCAGACTATGTATTTTCAAGTATCAACGGGGAGCGCATCCAATCCAAACTTTGGCAACATTTTAAAGGCATCGTAGTTGAGTTTGATACGCCTGTATTTGATGCGCCAATATTTGATGAGAGTGTTGCAAGATTAATGGATTTCAATGTGCCTCAAATGGATGCAACAGCTTTTATGTATTTGCTTCCTATGACGGATAAAAAAGCCTTGGTAGAATATACTTTATTCTCTCCTACCATTTTAGAAACTGCTCAGTATGATCTTGTTTTGAACGCATACATGGAGGAACACTATAAAGGGCAAGCCTATACCATTGTACATACGGAACAAGGGGCTATACCAATGACCACCAAAAAAATGACATCAACAATAAGTCATTTAATTTCAATTGGCACGATGGGAGATGCGGTTAAAGCGAGTACTGGATATGCTTTTCAGTTTATCCAGAAGCAAACACAACAATTAGTGCAACAATTAAAATTAAATCAAGCCTTGAATGCATCCGTGCATTATACAAGACATCAATTTTACGATGCCGTATTATTATATATACTTGAACACAAGAAAATGGCAGGGGATGAAATTTTTGGTAGAATTTTCAAAAAAAATAATGCAGCCACTGTTTTTAAATTCTTATCCAATACATCTACCTTAATGGAGGATATCCGGATCATGCTTAGCCTACCTACACAAATTTTCCTACCAGCAGCTATTAAAGTATTATTTCGACGGTAGATGGTTCTCAAAATTTGCTAGAATGCACTATTTTTATACCATGGCCTTGTCGTACAATGGTTAGTACAAGCGTTTCCGAAGCGCTAAATCCCAGTTCGATCCTGGGCTTGGCTACAGATTCAGTATTTTCTGTTACCTGATTTTTTCCGTACCTTAGGTTTCTTGAAAAAAGTCATTGCCATATGTTGTTTTGCCGCCTTGTTATTATCAACAAGCAGTCTAAGTTATTTTTATTGGCTTCAGGAAAAAGTGCATGAACAGGAACGCTTTGCAAGTATTGACGCAGGTAAATTTGAAGAAAATGATGACAATGACAATAGTGATCAAATCACACTCATTGTAAAAGATAAATCCATCTTACCCGAAGGCTATCATTGGGAAGAAAAAGGCCGAGAGTTTAGTTATAAGGGGATGTTCTATGATATTGTTTCCATCAAAAAAACTGCTAAAGGTTGGGTGATTAAAGCTGCATCGGATGAAGAAGAAGCAGCTATTGTTGCGAATCAGCATAAAGTACATTCATTCAACAAAGATCCAAAGTCTAAAAATAATTCGGAATCCTCTAAGATTAAATTGAATATTAGTTACGCAGTCTATGATTGCAATCAAGTGTTTGATTACAAGTACAGCGCTATTATACAAGATAAAAAAGGCTACTTATTCTACACTACGCCTATTTTGAATCCATATTCAGGAAAACTTACGCATCCGCCAGAAGCTGTCTAATTACTTAAGACAGTTCAATCAAATGGGCCATGTGCTATTTGATTGATTTTTCATTTTCATTTAAATTATATTGAATGCGTTTAATATTAAGCGTACTGGTATTTTTTAGTATGAGTTTGAATCTTTTGGCGCAATCTGATACCACGACAAAGCAATTAAAAGACGTCGTGATCTATGCCAATAAGTTTCCAACACTTTCTAAAAATATCGTACAAAGGGTGGTCGCCTTAACCGATAAAGTATTGATTCAACAACAAGCCAATACGGCAGATATCTTAACAGCCTCTGGTCAGGTCTTTGTTCAAAAAAGTCAAGCTGGTGGTGGAAGCCCTGTTGTGAGAGGATTTGAGGCGAGTAGGGTTTTGTTGATGGTAGATGGTATTCGTATGAACAGCGCGATTTTTAGAGGTGGTCATTTACAAAATATCATTACGGTGGACAATATGATTTTGGATAGGGTTGAGATTTTGTATGGTCCAAGTTCTACCATGTACGGGAGTGATGCGTTGGGAGGTGTAGTGAATTTATTTACCAAACAGCCGCAATTATTTATTTCTAATGTAGCTTCTAAAAAAGCGCCTTGGAAAATAGGTGGCAATTTAGTGTATCGATACGGTAATGGGCAAAATGAAAACCGCCAACATATTGACATCAATATCGCCAATAATAAATGGGCTTATTTGACTTCATTTACCAATAGTAGTTTTGGCGATATGCGTCAGGGTAATATAAGATCAACTGCCTACCCAGACTTTGGTAAAAGATTTTTTTATGTCGCACGTGAAAACAATACAGATGTGATGAAGGACAATAGTACTTCAGTGAATATCCAAAAATTTAGTGGGTATAATCAAACCGATTTGTTACAAAAAGTATTGTTCAAGCCGAATGATAATACAACGCATCTATTGAATCTACAAATCTCTAATTCTTCTGATATTAACAGATACGATCGTTTAACAGAAACAAGCAAAGGCCTGCCTGTGTATTCAGAATGGTATTATGGTCCTCAGGTTCGAAACATGTTTGGTTATAAATTAAGTAAAGAAAAGTTAAATGGTTTTTTCCAAGATCTTACCTTGAATGCCAATTACCAACATTTAGAAGAAAGCAGAATTAGCAGAAGATTTAAATCCAATAATAAGGATTACAGATTTGAAGCAGTAGACCTTTTTGGTTTGAATATGGATTTATTGCACCAAGGTAAATCTAGCGAGCTACATGTTGGGGTGGAGTCGTATTACAATAATGTGGGTTCAACAGCCTATCGTAATAATATTGCAACCAATGTAAGAAGCACTATTGCAACTAGGTATAGCGATGGGCCTACCAACATGGCCAATTATGCGATATATGCGCAACATACCCAATTCTTAACGGGTAATTGGGTATTGAATAGTGGTTTGCGTTTGAACAATGTGCAATTGAATGCCAATTTCAAAGACACAGCACTCATGCATTTTCCATTCACAGATGCTAATCAAAACAACACTGCCATGACTGGTAATTTAGGTATGGCTTACAATGGTGCAGATGGTTTTAGAATTGCTTTTGGTTTTAGTAGTGGATTTAGGGCGCCAAACGTAGATGACTTGACAAAAGTATTTGATACCAGAACGGGTTATGTGGTAGTACCAAACAAGGATTTAAAACCAGAGTATACTTACAATACAGAATTAAATGCTTCTAAAACTGCAGAGAAATATACCATCGGCGCATCTATTTTCTTTACTAGATTCAAAAATGC
>Ga0208787_1000612_pt1 | contig 16861 bp, 18 predicted proteins | sample Wag4_2014_7_11_FD_187362 | JGI IMG/M metagenome (GOLD analysis project Ga0208787, IMG submission 187362) | Fresh water microbial communities from Ohio, USA - Utica-2 Time Series HT 2014_7_11 (SPAdes) (version 2) | ecosystem: Environmental > Aquatic > Freshwater > Water tank | place: USA: Ohio... | reverse complement strand
CAACTTTTGAGGCGTAATCTCGAGAGTTACAGCAAGAACTAGGCACTAAGGAGATTGAAGATGATTTATTCAGTTCCTGGTACACCTGGTGCAGTGGTTAACGCAAAACCACAATATGAGAATTTCATTGGTGGTAAATGGGTTAAACCTGTTAAGGGTCAGTACTTCGACAATGTCTCACCAACAAATGGTAAGAATTTCACAAAAATTCCCAGATCAACTAGTGAAGATATTGAACTAGCACTAGATGCAGCTCACGCTGCTAAAGATGCTTGGGGTAAAACCAGCGTTGCTGCTCGAGCAGTAATTTTAAATAAAATTGCTGATCGGATGGAGCAAAATCTAGAACTATTAGCTGTGGCAGAAACCTATGACAACGGTAAAGGTGTTCGAGAAACCTTAGCTGCTGATATGCCATTAGCAATTGATCATTTTAGATATTTTGCTGGTGCAATAAGAGCTCAAGAAGGAAGTGCAGGAGAACTTGATGAGGACACAGTTGCTTATCATTTTCACGAACCACTTGGAGTAGTTGGACAAATTATTCCGTGGAACTTTCCTATTTTGATGGCGGTGTGGAAACTAGCTCCAGCTTTAGCTGCCGGAAACTGCATTGTGTTAAAACCAGCTGAACAAACACCTTGGTCAATTTTGGTGTGGATGGAATTAATGGCAGATCTTTTGCCACCAGGGGTGCTAAATATTGTTAACGGTTTTGGTGTGGAAGCTGGAAAACCTCTTGCTTCTTCTAAACGTGTTGCCAAGATTGCTTTCACAGGAGAAACCACCACTGGAAGATTAATCATGCAATACGCCTCTGAAAACATCATTCCGGTTACTTTGGAATTAGGTGGCAAAAGTCCAAACGTATTCATGGCCGATATTGCTGACAAAGATGATGATTTCTTTGATAAGTGCATTGAAGGCTTTGTCATGTTTGCTCTTAACCAAGGTGAAGTTTGTACCTGTCCTTCTCGTGCATTAATTCATGAATCTATTTATGACAAATTCATGGAAAGAGCATTAGCAAGAACAAAAGCAATTGTGCAAGGAAACCCATTTGATACCAACACCATGATCGGTGCCCAAGCTTCAAATGATCAACTAGAAAAGATCATGAGCTATATGGATATTGGTGTTAAAGAAGGTGCCAAAATTCTTACCGGTGGCAAAAGAAAGATAGTTCCCGGTTTAGAAGACGGTTACTATGTGGAACCAACAATCTTCACAGGCAAGAACTCAATGAGAGTCTTCCAAGAAGAAATCTTTGGTCCAGTAGTTTCTGTTACTACCTTCAAAGACATTGATGAAGCAATTGCTATTTCAAATGACACTCTTTATGGTTTAGGAGCTGGAGTTTGGACAAGAAGTGTGCACGATTCATATCGTCTAGGTAGAGCCATTAAAGCTGGACGTGTGTGGACAAATTGTTACCACGCATATCCTGCTCACGCAGCATTTGGTGGTTACAAAGCATCAGGTATTGGTCGAGAAAACCACAAGATGATGCTTGATCATTACCAACAAACCAAGAACCTGCTTGTTTCTTATGCACCTAAGAAACTAGGTTTCTTTTAAACAGCAACAAAAATAAGAACATTGAGAGTCGCTTCATCTTTTGAAAGGCGACTCTCAATTTCTTCTAAAATCGGTTAGGATTGATTAATGAACAGAGTTGAAATCTCACCAGAAGCTCTTTTGATGTTAAAAAAGATGCAAGGCATTCATGGAGCTTTAATGTTTCACCAATCTGGTGGTTGCTGTGATGGGTCAAGTCCTATGTGTTATCCGTTGAATGATTTTAAAGTTGGCCAAGCAGATGTTTTCTTAGGTTTTGTGGGAGATGCAGAATGCAGAGCTCCTTTTTATATGTCTGGTTCCCAATTTGAATATTGGAAACATACCCATTTAACTGTGGATATCGTTCCTGGTCGAGGTAGTGGTTTTTCTGTGGAAGCACCTGAGGGAGTTAGATTTTTAATTAGATCAAGATTATTTGAAGATAATGAGTGGGCTATTTTAGAAAAAGAACCAGTTTTAACTGGTCAAAATCACTAATAGAGAAAAACTAGCCTCTAGGCAAAACTGATTTTCAGGCGTAGGGTTTGTCTCACATATTTTTTACACATATGGATGGGGAGATGTTTATGACTGATCGTTCCAGATTAGATCCTGAAGCAACTGTTCCTTTGGATGGTTTATTACAAGCTTTACCTGGTGGATTCAATGCCATTCCAGATATCAATGCTCGTAGAGCAACTGTGACAGGAATTATGGCCACAGTTGAAGTTCCAAAGAATCCAAATGTGGAAATAACAGAACACGTTGCACCAGGACCAGCTGGTGAAATAAAGGTCAGAGTTTATTCACCTAAAAATGTAGCTGCTCCCAGACCTGCTTTGGTTTACATCCATGGTGGGGGAATGATTTTAGGAAGTATTGATGGTGAGCACGGTATGGCACAAATGATGTGTGATCAATTAGGAATGACTATTGCCAGTGTTGATTACCGCAAAGCACCAGAAGATCCTCATCCTGCTGCCACTAATGATTGTTTTGCTGCTTCTAAATGGGTTTTTGCTAATGCCAAATCTTTAGGCATTGATGCAAACAAAATTGGTATTTATGGTGCAAGTGCAGGTGGTGGATTAACACTTTCAGTAGCACTTAAAGCAAGAGATGAAGGTGGACCTGATTTTAAATTTATGGTGCCGATTTATCCGATGATTGATCATCGCAATGAATCACATTCTTCAAAGCTAGTTACTGATGTGGGAATTTGGGACAGAGCAGGTTCTATGGAAGCTTGGTCTTGGTATTTAGGGGGACAAAAACCAGATCAACATTCTTCCCCGGCAATGGCAGTAAATCTTAAAGGTTTACCACCTGCCTACATTGATGTTGGTGAAATGGATATGTTTCGTGATGAAAACCTAGATTTTGTGAAAAGACTGGGTGAAGCAGATGTCAGAGTTGAATTTCATTTGTGGCCAGGGGTTTATCACGGAGCAGAAATATTTGCCCCAGAAGCCACAATTAGCAAAGCAATTATGGCCACCCGACTTGCTGGCATTAAACGATTAGTGGAACTAATTAGTCGTTGAACAATCAAAAATATTGAGTGAAAGATAATTGCAGCTTTCAAAGCAATTACCGTTCATTAAAGGCCAAGCTTGATCAAAGAGTTTAAGGTAATCATTCTTTATTAGTTCTAGTTCTTCATTCTTTGCTATTGCTAGGTAATAGGGATGGGTGTTACTCCAGGAAGGAGACCACAGAGCATCTTCCAGGATTTGTTTTAACACAGATTCAGGAACCTGATCTTTCTTGAAATCATGAATACTGCGGCGTGATTTGTTTAAAGAGGAGAAGTCCATAGATATGAGGATAGTGGGCTTATAGCAATAAAAAGGACAGCCAGAATCTCAGACTGTTGATCTTGAGCCTAATTTGTGACAAGCTAAAAAAATGAGCGTTGAAGAAGAATTGAATTGGCGCCTTCAACAATATAGAGAATTGCAACAACATCCGAATTGGCCAATAATCCCTAATGCTGAGATTAACGAAAGAAAAATTTATTTTGGTGGTCGAGGGATCTGGTTTGATAAAACTAGAACTGAAAAAATAATTCCAGGAGGAATCGCAGTTGGTTTGCTTCACACGGGGCACCATTATCCAGACGATGTTTCGGAAACTTCAATTCTTTATCACTATCCTGAAACTGAAACAGTTGGTCGCGATATTTCAGAAGTAAATAGTATTAAAAACGCTGCAACATTAAAATTACCAATCTTTATTTTGGTGAATGAATCTGGTGGAAAAAGAGTCATGCTTTCTTGGGTTGAAGCTGTTGAAGATAAATTAGGCTACGTTCTTCTCTCTTTTGAAAGATTAGATAAACCAGCGGAAATAAATAGAAAATGGGAAGATCCGAATAGCCCACTTGTATTAAAAATTTCTAGACCCAAAATTGAATCAGCATCCATGAGAGCCAGAAGAGATCCAAAATTCAAATTCCATACGCTTCAAAGATACGATGGAAAATGCGCGGTAACTAATTTGAATATTACAAGAATCTTAGAAGCAGCCCATATCGTTCCTGTTGAAGATGGAGGGTCTGACGATCCTAGAAACGGAATTTTACTTTCCCCAAACGCTCATCGTGCATTTGATGCAGGCATGTGGACTATCCATCCCAAAACTTTAGAAATTGTCGAATCAGAGAAACACAAGGAGTTTGAAGTACTAAAAAATCTTAAATTCGAAAAAACAAATATCAAGGATTTGATTAACAAGCCAGCACAAGAGGCTCTAGATTTTAGATATGATCTATTTCAACAAGCTAATTAATTTTATTTCTTAAAATTAGGTCCATCTTGAATTCTAGACTCATTAATTGCAATTTTTTCGCGTATCGCTGAATTCAAGTCAATTCTAAGTAAATCAGAAATTCTAAATAGAAAAATCGCTACATCTGCAATCTCATCTTTTATGGAACTTAACTTATCTGAAGATAAATTGATTGTTTCTTCCTCGGTCAACCATCGAAATTCTGCTTGAAGTTCTCCAACTTCACTTCCTAGGGCAAGTACGAGATTTCTTATGGTGTGATATTTCTTCCAATTCTTTTCAATCGCAAATTCTTCTAATGCTTTTTGAATATCTGCGATTTCACCCATTTGTCCATTCCTCTTGTCTGTTCTTAAGGCTATTCTTGTATTAAACGCGGCCCGCCGAGTTAAACCAAGTCTAGAAAAATCTAGCCGGTAACTCCCACCCGCATAACACAAACGTGTTTTCGGGGTGGGTTTTGACTGTTTTAGTTCGTGGTTCACTCGAGGGTTTATTTCCTAGTTCCCAAGATGGTTCTATTGCTGATCGAATCGCACAACAGATGAATTTTTCCCTTGGCCGATTTGTCGGGGAAAGCGAAAAGCGTTCTTGGAAAATGAGCTTGCCGATTCTTTTTGCAGACTTGAAAGATTCTGGTATCGGAAATGTAGAAGTATTACTCGAATATCAACTCCCCTTTATGAGCAAGAGAGCAGATGTTGTTTTATGCGGAACGAATCCAAAGAATAAAAAACCTACTGTGCTCGTAATTGAACTAAAACAATGGACAAATGCGGAACCAGTTGTTGGAACCGATGACGTTTTTCGAGTGGGTGGATTAGGAAGTGCACTTCTATTACACCCAGGAGAGCAAGTTTCTGCATATTGCACCCACATGCAGGATATGAATAGATATTTTGAATCGGAAGCGGCGCTAATAAAAGGTGCAGCATATCTTCACAATGCAGATTCAAAAGTAGTTAAAGATCTATTCCTTAAACCACAAACTGATTTAAGCCGACTTTTCACGTCTGATTTAAGAGGTGAGTGGTTAAGTTTTCTAAAGGAGAATATTTCTGGAGACAATGCTTCGAATGTAGCTGATGGATTAATACGAGGTCGACTTGCTCCAAGTAAGCAACTAATGGAAACAGTTGCAAAAGAAATTAAGGAAAGAAAACAGTACGTTTTACTGGATGAGCAAAAAGTTGCATACTCTCTAGTTATGGCTGCAGTTGAAAAAGCCCGTACTAGTAATAAAAAAACAGCAGTTATCGTTAAGGGTGGTCCTGGAAGTGGAAAAAGCGTAATTGCTTTGAGTTTATTGGGCGAATTAAGCAGACTTGGGTATTCGGCAATTCATGCGTCAGGCGCAAGAGCGTTTAGAAATTCTTTACGAAAAGTTGCTGGACACCGGGAAACACGAGTTAAAAATATGTTTCAGTTCTTTAATAGTTTCATGAACACTCCTGCAAATAGTATTGATGTCTTACTCGCGGATGAAGCTCACAGAATTAGAGAAACAAGTAACAATAGATACACCAAGCGCGAGCAGAGAAGCACTAAACATCAAGTAGATGAGCTGATGGAGGTTGCTCGAGTTCCTGTTTTTCTCTTGGATCAACATCAAGTTGTTCGCCCTGGAGAAGTTGGGACAGCTGAATATATTGAAGCGCGCGCAATAGAAGCAGGTTTAGATGTTGAAATTGTCGAGCTAGAGGGTCAATTTAGATGCGGCGGATCTATTGCTTATGAAAAATGGGTTTTAGATTTACTTCAACTTTCGGATAACAAAGTAAATAAGTGGCACGGTGATGAAAACTTTCAAGTCGAAATTGTGAATTCACCTGAAGATCTTGAAGCTCGGCTTTCTAAGAAAAATGAGGAGGGCTTTAAAGGAAGAATGACGGCAGGTTTTTGTTGGAAATGGCACGAGCCTAAAGAAGGCGAGAATTTGCCGCTGGATGTGCGGATTGGAAACTGGCACAAACCATGGAATTTAAAAAGCGATAAAGGAATCGGTGGTTTCTTATCTGGAGAACTGTGGGCAATTGATCCAAAAGGTTTTGAGCAAATCGGGTGTGTTTACACAGCACAAGGTTTTGAATATGACTGGAACGGTGTCATTTTCGGTGCAGATTTAGTTTGGAGAAACGGAAATTGGATTAGTCAAAAAAGTGAAACAGCTGACCCAGCTATGCGCGGAGTAGAAGATGGAATATTTCATCAACTCGTAAAAAATACCTATAAGGTGCTTTTAACACGAGGTTTAGTGGGCACATATTTATACAGTGTCGATATAGAAACACAAGAATATTTCGAAAGCCTGATTTAGTTAAAAATAAAATAAGTTTTGAAATCAATAGAAATAGGAGTAAGTTAAATACATGAAAAGATTCCTTATTATTGCGATAAACATTGTTTTATTATTTGCAACGAGTGGAGTGTGGCTGCTGGTTCTAATTGCTTACGCTATTTGGAATAGCAAAAAGAACAAATCCAAATCAGAATCAATTCAAATTGTTGAACCATCTATAAAGAAAAGTTTTGCTGGACCTATGTTTGCACAAGAGTCGGCTAAAGGCGCAGTATTCGCCTACGCTAGCTCAAGTCAAGGAAAGTCTTTAGACGCCCCATTTGCCATCATCGATTTAGAAACAACAGGATTAAATCACGCAAAACACAAAATAATTGAAATTGCTATAAAAAGAATTGATAGAGATGGCAACTTTATTGATGAGATTTCAACTTTAATTAATCCAAAAGTTTCTGAAATTGGACCAACATTCATTCATCACATCACATCAGAAATGGTTGAAGATGCACCGACATTTAAAGATTTTGCTCCGGAATTACTAAACAGACTTTCTGGATCAATTGCTGTTGCCCACCATGCAGCATTTGAGGATAAATTCTTAGGCGCAGAATTAGGAAGAATCGGTGTAGGAGTTCCAAATATTCCCTGTGTTGATACTTTATGGCTTTCAAGGCAAGTAATTGATTTACCAAATTACAAAATGGCTACAGTAATTGATGCATTTGGAATCGAAGAAGAAGATGCCCATACTGCATTAGGTGATGTAAGAATGTTATCAAAATTACTTCCTTTGCTTTTGAAAAAATCAAATAAACTCAGTTTTCCGGTAAAACTTTTTAATTCAGAAATAGCTGAATTCAATGGCAAATTAAAAACTCGCGTTTCAAATTTGAAAAAAGGAGACGACGGCTGGATGGCAAATGTTTTAAAGAAATTGCCCGAGTCAGGACAATCCCTTACAAATGAAATAACTGTAAGTTATCTAGAGATGCTAAATCTATTTCTTAAGGATGGAAAAATCACTGGAGAAGAAGCAAAATCATTGGCAAAATTAGCTGGTTCAAGTGGATTAGGCGCAGAACAGGTATCAAAGTTGCACAAAGATTATTTTGAATCAATTGAAAAAATTGCACTTGAGGACGGAGTGATCACACCTGCTGAAAAAAAGAAAATGGAATCCCTTAAAACCCAACTTGGGATTTTATAAAACAAACAGACACTCTGTCAGAAATTTTTTAAATCTAACACTTTCCCCTCAAACCCGATAGTCTCTAAACCATGAAATCAAAATATGTACCTGCCTTAGCTGGAATCCTCTTAGTTCTAGTGGCCTTGTTTTATGCTTTTTCTTCTCAATCAAATGAGCAAATAGTTGTCACCCATGGAGTGATCACACCAACTGCCACCGTAGGTGAAGGTTTAGCAACAGTAAGAACATTCATCATTGAAATAACAGCTGATGGAAAATCTGGGGATAACTACTATCTAGTGGGAACCTTAACCACAGTTGGAAAAGTATTAAAAGGCGAAGATGAGATTAGAAGTGCCAATCTCAACTTTGTTTTAGGAGATATCTCAAACCAAGTTGTCTTAGGTGGTGTTTCTCTTTACCCACCAGTAGGAGCAACTATTGCTCCAGGAACAGAAACCATCAGACCAATAATTGGTGGATCAGGTGAATATGAAGGTGCTAAAGGACAAGTGATCTCTAAAAACTTAGGAGATGCTGGTTGGTCTCACATATTGGAACTTGATTAAAAAGATTTAAATCTAGTATTGATATCAGTTGACAATAAAGAGGCCAACAATTGAGTGAAAATCTAAAAAGAATCACCACCCTATTTGGTGTTTATGACGCTGATGCCACTTTGTGGGGTGAGATGAGTTATTGGGTTGGTGCTCGTTTAGGAGTAAGACATTGCAGTTTATGTGATATCACTCATTCTCTTTTCACACAAAAAGCTATCTGGAACGAACAAAGAGAAAAACTAATGAAAGATTACGGTGTTGATTTTCAAGCATTTCACAGAAACGATCAACCAGAAAATGTGCGCCAAGTAATAAATGAGCAATACCCAGCAGTGGTGGCCCAAGATGAAACAGGGCAATTATTTGTATTTATGACAGATGTCGAGATATCACAATGTGAGAAATCGCCTACGAAGTTTGTTAACCACATAATTGATCGTTTGCCTAAAAGTAACAAGGGATAAATAGTTAATAGTTTAAATATTTAATACATTTTTGTAATAGTAAATGTTATTGCAAGGTAATGACAGACGTAACCTGTGATTGTGAAGGCATGAAATAGTTCATGAAAACCAAAATATTTAACACTTAACTTTGGTCTTTTCAAGGCATAAATTAGGGCTCCCGCAGAATAAGCCACACCACCTGAAAACATTAAGCTCACAATTAGCCAGCCTGCATTGGCTAAGAAACTGGGCAGATAAAAAAGAGCAGCCCAACCAAGGGCAACATAAATTGGCACATATAACCATCTAGGTGCGTTCAACCAAAAAATTCTCATCAATATTCCACTAATTGATCCAAACCACACCAGTATTAAAAGCATCTGCGCTTGGTTAGCGTTTAACCAGTAAATAGTCAAAGGGGTATAAGTAGCAGCAATAATTAAAAATATGTTGGCATGATCTAGTTTTCTAAAGACAGCTTTATATTTTGGAGACCATTTAATTCGATGATATGTAGCAGAAATTGTAAACAAAGTTGCTGATGCCAAAGTAAAAATTGCCACTGCCACTCTCATGGACAAAGTTGGAGTAAGAATCACTAAGACAAATCCTGCAATTAGAGCCACAGGGGAAGTTCCTAAATGTAGCCAGCCTCTCATTAAAGGAGGGGCTTGAATTGGAGTTGATTCGTTGGTCTTCACATATAAATCATATGGATAAAAGTATTTTTTCGATAGATAAAAATCAGACATAAAAAAATATCTCTCCTCTCAATTTCTTGAGAGGAGAGATATTAGTTAATTGCTATTAGTTACTTAACTAGTGCTGCTACATCAACATCTGCTGGTACCAATACTGCGTCAATCGCGTGGATTACACCGTTACTGGCCAATACATCTGCTGTTACAACTTTGGCGCCATTTACTGTCACGCCATCTGCTGTGGATAGTTTCACAGTTTGACCTTCAACTGTTGCAACGTCACCATCGGTTACATCTGCTGCTAACACACTTGCTGGTACTACGTGGTAGGTCAAGATCTTTACTAATACTTCTTTATTTTCTGGAAGTAGTAAAGCATCTAGTACACCTGCTGGTAGTGCTGCAAATGCTGCATCAGTTGGTGCAAACACGGTGAATGGACCCATGCCGCTTAGTGTTTCGCCAAGTTCTGCTGCTGTGATTGCTGCAACTAATGTTGCAAAACCGTCTGTTGCAACTGCTACGTCAACAACTGTTCCAGTTGTTGCTGCTTCGCTTGCTTCAGCTGACGCAGTAGTTTCTGCCATTGTGGTTTCTTCTGCTGCGGTGCTGCATGCTGCCAGTGTCAGCAATGCTGCTACTGAAAGTGCTGCGATTGAAATACGACGCATTTATTCTCCTTGTATGTAGAGGAAATTTTATTCCTCTCATTTCAAGTTATTAGTTATGGTGTGAGGGAGCAAGTTCAAATAGCCCTATTAAATGTGACATAACCCACGTTTAAAAGAAAAAAACGTTTATTCATCATTTGTTAACCAAATAATAAATAAACGTTATACAAACGTGATTATTTCTTAAGTTTTTGTGTGTTTTATTCTCTTAACAAAACCGGTTCTTTGAGAGCACCTAATGATGAAGCTGACTCTTCTGCTGCCTGCATAACGGCCACCACATCACGAGATTGTTGAGCAGTCACACTCATAGGGGTTTTGTGTAACAAGTAATTAACCAAACTTTGATGGAAACTAAAAGGTGTTGGTTTAATGTTTTCCACAGCTTGTTTTTTTCCATCTGGGTGGAAAAGATAGATAATGGCTGGAAGATCTGTCACAGTTTCACTTGAGTGATCCCATTCACCCACAATTGAGCCTTTTGTTCCTAGTACAAAGTATTTAGGTTTTCTTGCTGCTGATAAATCAGAATTAGTAAAGACTGCTTGCACGCCATCATTAAAAATTAATGTCACTTGGGAGTGATCAGCATTGGTGACATGATCCCAAACTCTTTTTTGGTTCAAACCAGAAACAGATTTTAGGGGAGCAGAAATTACTGACATTATTTGATCAAGAAAATGGCTTCCCCAATCAAAGATTGCACCCCCTGATACATCTTTATCTGAATGCCAATAGGAACAAGGTTTGGAATAACCTCCCACAAAAGTTTCAAAGTAGAAGACTTCTCCAATTGAGCCTTTTTCTATTAAGTCTTTAATAGTTAAGAAGTCAGAGTCATATCGACGGTTCTGATAAACCACTAGCAGTTTTTCTTTTGCTTTAGCTAAGGCAATTAGTTCATCACATTGATCAGTTGTTAATGCCATTGGTTTTTCTAGGACAACATTGAGATTTGCATTCAATGCTTTCTTTGCCCACAGGTAGTGACTATTTGGTGGGGTAGAAATAACTACTAAATCAATATCTCCTGATGCAATCATTAGATCTGCATCAGTAAAAGTTTTGGCATCAGGAGATATTGCTAATGCAACTTTTAATCTTTCAGGGTTTGTGTCACAAACGGCTGCTAAAGATAAACCAGGAGTAGCTTTTATTGCCATGTTATGTTCATCGCCAATTGCACCATAGGCAAGAAGGCCTACTCTGATATTTTTTTCACTCAAGATGATCTTTTGTCTCCGCTGATGGGGCATGCAAACTTATGCCTTGGAAAGTCTATAAGGGAAGTAAAGAATCCACACTTTTGATCAATTTGACTATATATATAGAGAAAAGCATTAGAATATTTCCAATGAATAAGGTTCAAGTAGTCGCTATTGCCGCTGCGACCTTTGTTTTAGGTGTGGTCCTGGGCAGATTTGTTCCATTCGGTTCAACAGTTCCAGAAGCTACTTGTGATGAGCAATGTCAACTCGAAGCCAACATTGCTAAATGCGAAGAGATTTTGCCCAAACTAGATGAGTATTTAACCGCCCAAAGTGGATTAGTTGTTACTGATTATGACAACAACCGAGTAGTGTTCACAAACTTCTTCACCTATTTGGACGGCTTGTATTACGAAACATATTCAAAAGTGAACTTGAATCAACAGGCAGTAAGAAATGCAGTTGGTCTGGCAGCGGATCGAAGTGCTGACTTATATAAAGAGGCTAGTACCACAAATGACGCAAATCTAATAAAGGATTCTCAATCAGCCTTAGATCAAAACATTAAAGATATTAACTTCTTTAGTGATGAACTAAAGAAATCCTGTGCTGAACTAAAAACAGAGTAAGTAACTTATTTATTTAACTTGAATACCATGATCTTGCCACTATCGGTGGTGGCAACTAGGGATCTGTTCCTATCATACTTTTTCATGCTTAGCAAGATATGGTTTTTTGTCCAGCGCACTTCCAATCAACGACAAAAATAAAGTCATTGTAAACAAAAGAGTGCTAAAAATCCAAATCGGTGTTGGTAAAAGAAAGGTATTCCACCACCATTCAAAGTTACTACTCAAATTAATTGAGAAATTGTCTGAACCAGCAGTAAAATGTTGAATCCAGTAATGCAACGAGAAACTATACGCGATGGAAACTAGAACAATGAAAGATATTAGATAATTGAAATTGATTTTCACAAAATTTACTATAAATATTAGGAGTGAACCAACTACAGGAAATATAAATGGTAAAATATATCTAGGTTGAATATTTACTCCAACCAAATTAGAGCTCAAATACATGACTCGCAAGACGATAGTTGATATCAAGACAAAGTTTATAAGACTAAAAAGCAAAAGTCTTGTTTGAATTATATCTAAGTTAACAATGAATAGACCAACAAAAAAAACAATGTAAAAGAAATAAGTGATTGTTGGAATTTCAAAATCAAGCCAACCATAACCCCATGATCCAAAGACTCCGGAAAAAAATCTAGGAAAGTCTGATATTACACTAAAAAACCAATTTATCGGATCGCTCGGGGGACCCGTAGAACTCAACCCAGTACTAAAACCTAAAGTACTGGGTTGCTTAAATGTTAGATAAAATCCTAGCAGCATTAAAGTGATAATGAAAATTTTTGCAAACGGATAAATTCGTGTAAAAAAAATTATTAAAAAAGTTAACAAAATACCCGAAAGGAAAAGTGAACCTTCAGATCTTGAAGAAGTAGCTAAAAGAAAACAAATAAGTAAACCAAATAATTGATATGACTTTTGTAACCGTGTATTACTTTTGGGTTCGGTAATAGAAAAAAGTATTGCATAAAGCAGGGACATTGAACTGATTAACCAACTAGATGGATTGTTACTGACAACTATCGATAAGGTAAAGGGCGACGCTAGTAAGAGAGAAACTAAAAGGTAATTCCACCTATAGGAATATGTCAAAATATAAAACCCGAAAATTAAACAGGATAAAAATACCACCGCATTTAAAATTCTCATCAAGACTATTGACTCTTTTATATCATCCGTAATTAGATAATGGTGGACCTCATAAAAAATGTTGGGAAATCTTCCCAACTCATTTGATCTACCAATGGACATCGAGTTTTCGTTATTAATAATCTCGTCAACACAACTTGCACTCTTATAGTCTTGATAGCTTAAACATTGCGGAATTTCCACTAAAGCTGTTGGAACTCTTACAAAACCGTCACCTTCAATAACTGTTTCGCAAATTTGACTCTTGTCGCCAAAGGCGCACCAAACAGAGGGTAGGTGAAAATCGTCATCGATGCCGGAACCCATTGGTGAGACAATGGCCCAAATATAGGAGTTAAGCAGGAAAAATACAGACAAAAGACCCAAGAGATAATTATTCAACTTGAAGGAAATCATGATTGAATCGTATAGTAAATTATCATTGTAAAGTGTTTTAAATAGGAGCAATCTTAAATTGAAGATAAAAACTTTTGTAATTTTTGTGGCAATATTGCTAAGTTTTCCGACTAAGGCCTTTGCAAGCAACACAACACATGTTGAAATTTTGACGAGTAATATTATTAGTTTAACCTCTGCAAATATTGATGTTCGAATCAAGAGTCAGGGGATTGTCAATGAATCAGAATACGAAATTAAAGTTCAAGTTTTTGATACACAATCTGAAAATAGACAAGTAAAATATGAATTTGGTGCATCATGTCCGTGTAAAGGAACTCTTTTAGCTGGATACGGTGGGGAGTATGAATTTAAAGGTCTAATTAGGAATGTTAATGTTCTAGAAAATCCTTATGTGCAAGTTAAGTTTATTCATAAAAAGAAAGAAACAGTGAGTAAACTTGTGAAAATTTCAATGCACAGAAGCATAGTTTTTAGTAAATCAGTTTTACCAATTCGAAAGTTACCATTTGAAGCCACTGAATCAAGTTCACCAAGTGAAAGCACTGAATCAAGCACACCAAGTCCAACGGAAACTACCTATAACGGTGGTGGAGGTGGAGGAGGTGGAGGAGGTGGATCAACGCCAACGCCGAGTCCAAGCGAAAGCATCTGGCAGACATTTGGCATTGATGGACAACCACAGACTTTGAATTGTTTACAGAATGTTTTGCCTATTTGGGACTCATCAAATTGTAAAGTTATTTCAGGAAGTAATCTGCCTTATTCTTGGTCCAGTGAAAACGGAAAAGTTTTTTATTATGATGGAAATAACTATGTAGAAAACATTTGGAATTCTGGTGCAGTGAGATGCAATCCAAAATCAGAAATTTGGGACAACGACTGGTGTAAACCAGTAAAGAACGATCCCGGATACTTTTATACCAATACGCCTAAACCTAAGGATTATTTCAAACCAATAGTAATCACCACCGCACAATATGTGGAAGGTGATTTACCGAAAGAACTTTCAAAAAAGTCAAAGAAAAGTAAGAAAGAATCTGATTTAGACGAGAAGAGCACTAAGCAAGTCGGCGAAAGTTCAAAAAATCAAAAGAATAATACTGACACCAAATCCCCAGGAACTTCAATTTTGGAAAGCGAAGATCCTAGAGAGGTCAAAAACCAATTGAATTCTGATGATTTAGCAAATTCAGTAGAGGAGATTGGCAATCAATTGAATCAAACAGATTCAACCCAAACGCAAACTTGGATAAATCGTAATTTAGTTGATCCTGTGACTAAATTTTTAGGAAATGTAAGAAAAAGACTGCTGTCTATTTTTAACTAATTCACTATTTCTTTAACTTAACGACCATGATCTTGCCACTATCGGTGGTGGCAACCAGGGATCTGTTCTCATCAACATCTAGATCTCTGATTCTTTCTCCCACATTGACTCGTTCTTCACTAGTGATTTGATTTTGAGCATTAATAGTCATAAACACTAAGGACTCTTCTTTTAAAGTTCCCATTACTAGTTGTTTGGAGTACTTACCCCAGTTATCTGGCAGTTGCACTAATTCAGTTGGGGCAATGGATGGAACCCAATATTTAATTGGTTGTTGATAACCCGCATGAGTTCCAGTTTTACCAGGTTTCACATAATCAGTTGCTGTGTATGGTTTGCCAAAAGTAACAAAGGGCCAACCATAATCTGTGTTTGGTTTAATAATATTTATTTCATCCCCACCACGTGGACCATGTTCTGCTGTAAGAAGAGTTTTGTTTGGCAGTAAAACTATGCCTTGAGCATTTCGATGTCCTGTGGATATCTTCTTAACACTTGTGGCAGTTATTTGAAAAACGGAACCTAAATCACCCCTTGCTTTTACATCATTAATCTTGGTGAAACCAAGATCTCCAATTGTTAAATAAACACTGTTGGCATCAATCTTTTCCATACGCCCTGCTGCATGTTGCACAGCTTTAATGGGTACACATGGTTTGGAAACAAACCAGGTTTTGTTCTTTACTATTTTGTTGGTTTTAAAGTTGGCATTTACTTGATCTACTACTACTTCCACACACTTCTTACCAGACCCAAGTCTTGGATAAGAAACAAGTAACTTTGCTGAATTTGTTCCTTCACTTAAAACTGCAATGTCAGTAATTGCAAATCTAGAATCTTTTAATCGATCTGATTGCTTAATTAATTCACCCAATTGAATAAGAGCTCTTTTTTGACCGTCTCCCAGAAATAGTGTTCCTCCATTATTGCCACCACCAAGAATTAGATTGCCATTTTTTAGTACCGCTAAAGCAGGGCCTCGTTCACCATTGCCAGCTCTAGTTGCTGCTTTGGAAGCATTCATTGTTTGAATATCTAGATCAATTTCAGCAAAGGCTGGGGAAGAAAAAGAGAAAAGAAATACAAAAGATAAAACAATAGATTTCTTTATCTTCATATTTACCTTCTCTTTTGAGTCATTTAAAAGGGCTCATTCGAAGATAACATGAATAAAAAGAAGATGCCCGTTGGGTTAATTCTGGGTAAAACATGGAGTAAATCGAGTTTTCTAAACGTGCTTGATGCCCAAATTGTGTTTAGTATTACTAATAAGACCTAGCAGGCACCGTCGGTGCCCGAATTAAATAATCAAAGAAACGAGTAAAGATTCAATATGAATGAAGAAACACTAATCAATATGTGGAACGCCAAGAGAAAAGGCATTGCTCATTCTCAAATAGTTTCAGTGATCATGATTGCAACAGTGGTAGCACTAGTTGCTACTGGTCAATTTGCAACTGCATCAGATGACATCAAGATCATGGCATTGGCAGCAGTTGGTACAACTGGGATTTTGTCATTGATTTCTCAATTAGCAATCATTAGAGAAGCAAGCATGATCGTGAAGGATTTAGCAAAAGCTAAAACCAACACCGGCAAAATCATTGCAGCCTCTGGTTCCTACTTGCAACTAACCCAAGTGGTCATGGTGCTCTTTGGAATTGGCCTATTTGCCCTTATAGTTGGCGCAATCTGGTAAGAAAAAGAATCTAGTAGAAAAGGCAAATGAGATGGAAATTGTAATACTTTTAGCAGTGTTTGTAGTTGTCTCATTTGCCTTTCTATTTGTTTTTAGAAAGCAAAACAAAGAACTAAAAGGATTACGAAAAGTAAGTGGTCGTGGGGGAGATTTTCAAGAATAGGTAATATTTTTAAGTTCTACTTGATATAAATCAAATTTTAAGTCACAATTACTAAATGGCCA
>Ga0208787_1000611_pt1 | contig 16884 bp, 11 predicted proteins | sample Wag4_2014_7_11_FD_187362 | JGI IMG/M metagenome (GOLD analysis project Ga0208787, IMG submission 187362) | Fresh water microbial communities from Ohio, USA - Utica-2 Time Series HT 2014_7_11 (SPAdes) (version 2) | ecosystem: Environmental > Aquatic > Freshwater > Water tank | place: USA: Ohio... | reverse complement strand
ACAGAGACCGCCCTGGAGTACCTGCGGGTCTGGCAGACGGGCATGTTCCCTTCGGCCGACATGGCCGAGACTTTCAAGGCCCGGCAGGACGGGCGCGAGCCCGACTTCCCCGACCTGCGCCCCGTCCGACGGGGCATGTAGGACGGCCTCAGCGCGCCGGGGCCGCCGTCCAGCGGTCCAGCCAGTCCATGACCTCATCGTGCCACTGGACGGAGTTCTGCGGCTTCAGGATCCAGTGGTTCTCGTCCGGGAAGGTCACGAACCGGCTTTCGATCCCCCGGCGCTGCAGGGCGGTGAAGGTCGCAAGGCCCTGCTCAAGAGGCACGCGGTAATCTTTCTGGCCGTGGATCACCAGCATGGGCCGGTTCCAGGCCGCCACGTGGTTGACCGGATTGAAGCGCTCGTAGCTGGCCGGGTCGTCGTGGGGCATGCCGCCGTTCTCCCACTCGGTGAACCAGAGTTCCTCTGTGGAGTAGGCCATGGCCCGGGTGTCGAAGAGGCCGGAGTGGTTCACAAGGCACTTCCAGGGCTCGTTCCATTTCCCGGCAATCCAGTTGACCATGTAGCCGCCGTAGGAGCCTCCCAGAGCACAGGCCCGGTCGCCGTCCAGCCATGGGAAGTTTTGGAGAGCCGCCGCCCAGCCCTTCTGCAGGTCTTCCAGCGGGCGGTCGCCCCAGTGTCGTGAGATGGCGTCTGTGAAGTCCTGGCCGTAACCCGTCGACCCGTGGAAATCGATCATGACCACGGCATAGCCCCGTCCGGTGTAGGTCTGGGCGTTCCAGCGATAATGCCAGAGGTTCCCGAAGGACCCCTGCGGCCCGCCGTGGATCAGGAAGGCAACAGGGAACTTCTGGCCCGGGCGGGCTCCCGGCGGGCGCACCACATAACCGTAGACCGTGTCCCCGTTCCAGCCAGTGAAGGAGAACTGTGTCGGCTCGCCCATGTCCACGCTGGCCAGTCGCTCGGCGTTGAGGCGGGTCAGCTGGGTGAGTTTGCGGCCGTTGGCATCGGCGCTCCAGACCTGGGCCGGGGAGGTCAGGCTGTCCAGGGTGTAGACCAGACCCGTTCGGCTGACGTCATAGTCCCCGACATGACCCCCGCCGGCGGCCGAGAAGGGGATTCCGCCACGACGGGCGTCGAACACGAAGAGGCGCGTCTCGCCGTGGTCCTGGGCGGGGGCGTAGAGACGGCGACCATCGGGCGACCACCTGAGGGCTTCGGCCGAGCGGGGCCAGTTGGGGGCAAGCTCCCGGGTCCGCCCTGTGGCCAGGTCCCGCACCATGATCCCGTTCCGGTCCGCCTCGAAGCCGGGGCGCTTCATGGCCAGCCAGGCGAGGGTCCGACCATCCGGGGACAGGACCGGCGCGGCGTCGGCGGCGGGATTTCCGGGGGTCAGGTTGACGGGCGCGGTCCCACCGGAGACCGGGACCTGGAAAAGATCGAAATTCGTGCTCCAGGCCTCTGTTTTCCCAGCGATCTTCGCAGAAAAAATCACCGACTTCCCATCAGGTGTCAGAGCGAAGTCGTCCTCGCCGCCAAAGGGCCTCCCAGGTACGTCGGCGTCCAGGCCCGCCGTCAGGGCGACGGGTTCCCCGGTCGCAGCCCCGACGACCGGGTCGATCTGAAGGGCGAAGAGCTGGTTTCGGGTTCCGTCCGCCCAGGTATCCCAGTGGCGTACGAAGAGGCGATCATAGACCCGTCCTGAGGGGACGGCCGCCGCCGCGAGGCGGTCGGAGGTGCATTTCAGGGAGTCGCAGTCGGGAATGACGGACAGGCCAACCACCAGGGTCCGGCCATCATTTGAAAGGCGGTAGGCCTCTACGCCCAGGGGCAGGCGCGTGACCTGCTGGGGGGTGCCTCCCGCGGAGGGCGCGCGCCAGACCTGGTTGGAGCCCGAGCGGCTGGAGAGAAAGTAGATCCAGCGGCCGTCGGCACTCCAGCGGGGTGAGCTGACGCCTTCGCCGATCCCGGGGACAGGCTCGGGTGTCGCTGGCTTCGGGGACAGGTTCACCCGCCACAGGGAGGTGCGGCCGCGGTCGGCCTCCCAGTCCGTGCGGCGGACGACGAAGAGGGCGGAGCCTCCGTCCGGCGCTGTCCGGACCTCGGAGACCCGATCCAGCATGACCAGGTCCTTGGCCGTGAAGCCCCGGGCCTCCGCCGCCTGGGCTCCCGCGGACACGGCGAAGATGGCGGCGAGGGCGAGTGCGGTCAGGGCGATGCGCATGTGTCAGGTCTCCGGCGGGGATCCACCCTGATCCTAGCACGCCCCGACCCGGGGAAGGAGGACGTTGCGCCGCGCCGCCGCCTTCGGCTAAGAGGGGCGCTCCCCGCCGGGGACTGGTGACGTGGCCGAGTGGCTGAAGGCAACGGTTTGCTAAATCGTCATACCCGAAAGGGTATCCAGGGTTCGAATCCCTGCGTCACCGCCACCCAGCCTCACGACATCCCTGCATTTCCACGTGCTTCCGTCCTGTCGCGGGATTGGCGCGGGCGGCCTTCCTTGAGAGCGACAGCGGCATCTCGAAATAGCTGGGCGCTTAATCCCAAGGTGACGTTCTCCCGAACTTAGGCGTGCGAGCAGACAACCGTTCGCCGTTGACAACCGCCAGAATGCCTATCGGCAAATTAAGGAACCGGGTTTAATATATGAAAAAGAACAGAAATTTTAGCACGACAATAATTTGAACTTCTAGACTATCAAGCGTAGACAGCATGAAAAATTTGTGGCGTTCTCATCGCCATAAGCCCGTTTGGGAGGAATTCATGCGACGTTGGCTCTTATTGACGGCAGCAGTAGTCGTTGGAGCACCAGTGGCTCCGGCCTTGGCCCAGAACTCCGTGGTGACGGCAAAGCCCAAGGATACATCGGATGTCAGTGAAGTCGTGGTCGTTGCGCGCCGACGCGAGGAGCGACTGCGCGATATCCCCGTCGCCGCCAGTGTCGTTGATGCGCAGCTCATAAGCGCCCGAGGAGGGGTCACCGACCCAGAGAAGCTCCTTCAGGGTATTCCAGGGGTCCGTTACGTTAACACGGTCTCTCCTACGACAGCGGAGACTTCAGTCCGAGCTTCAGGAACCAGTCGTGGGACTTTTGCCGAGTCCGCCATTGGCCTGTACCGCGACGGCGTCTACGTAGGCGGAGGTCTTCTGGGTGGCCGGAACTTCACTCGGGCTGATCTCTTCGACATTGATCGGGCTGAGGTGCTTCGGGGTACTCAGAGCGCGCTCTACGGGCGTAACGCTGTTGGAGGAGCGATAAACATCATCACCAAGAAGCCACAGTTTGAGAAGAGTGGCTTCCTTGACGCAAGATATGGTTTCAATAATCAGCAATACCAAGTCCAAGGTGTCTACAATACCGACGTGAATGAAAGAGTATCTATTCGGGTTGGTGCGCAAGTTTTCGATCAATCTTCGGGATTTTTCTATAATAAATCCAGAAATGAGTATTTCGACATCGAAAAAGGTCACATCGCGCGTGCTCAGGTGAAATTCCAGGATGAGAATTTCAGCGTGAACGCACTTTATGAGAACCAGGTCTCGAATTTGCCGGCGCTTAACTGGCAGCTGGTCATTCCTGCGGGTGGTTCTTGGCCGCGCGGCTACACCAGTGAGAAGAGCCAGTACAATTGGAATTCGCCTTCGTTGGCGAAACAGCAAGTCAATAGCTTTATTGTAACAGCTGAGGCTTCGCTTGGAAGCGTGAGTTTGGTATCAACCAGCGCTTATCGCAATCGCCTCACTAAGAACGCATTTGATCAAGACAGCCTTGATAAGGAGACTTACGATTCCCTTAGATCATCTGGTACGCTTATAGGGGTTATTGATTACAATACAGCCCAAAGAAGCCAAGACGATGTGACGACATACTATCAGGATATTCATGCAACAGGGAATTATTCAGAGAGTCTGAACTGGCTGATAGGGGGAGAGATTCTTCAGGTCAGGAACGATTATCAGCAAGATAACGCGCGGACTCCGACTACCGCAGTTCCTTCGAGGGGGACCAGCTCACCTGCAGAGCAGGAAATCAACTCATATGCGGCCTATGGAACAATCGATTATAGGATTTCCAACGCATTTGGTGTCAGCGCCGAAATCCGCTACGCGAATGATGTGAAGGATTTCTATAGCGAGCGTTTCGACCTGACGACTGGACTCAGTGCAGGCTCCAGGTTTCGAATTCAGGGGTCTCGAGAATCTCAGAACGTCACCTACAATCTCACCGGTTCCTACCGCAACGGCGGATGGCTTGCTTATGCAAAGGTCGGTACAGCTTACCGGACAGGTGGCTTCAATCGCGATCTTGGTGATCCCCGCGCGCCCCGGCCCGTCACGCCCAGTTTTGGGGATGAATCTGCGCTGACCTACGAGGTCGGGGCCAAGGGTAATCTAGTGGGTAATGTGTACTTTGAGGGCGCGGCTTACCGAACAGAGACCGATGATCTCCTGGTCCAACTGGACAATGGTTGCAGCCTCGTGACCCCATCCTGCCCTGTCGCCGCCACCCCCTTCATGGTGAACGCAGGGGAAGGACGATCCTGGGGTGTGGAAGGCTTCGTAAACGTCCTGGCGCAGGTCGGAGATGGTCGGGCCAGGCTCAGCCTCGGCGTCTCCCGCCAAGGCGGGGAGGTTACCTCCGGGCCGTTCAAAGGCGCCAGCTTCCCGCAAGTGCCGGACTGGGTGGCCTCTGCGACCCTGAACCATCGGGTCCCGGTGCGAGACGGGATAGATCTCGTCACCAACCTCGCATACCGCGCACAATGGGGCGGAGTTCAGGAGATCGCTGGCACACCGCGCCTTTGGGATTACCAACAGCTTGACGCTCGGTTGGCCCTGGATTTTGGTCATTGGGAGATCGCCGCTTTCGCGAACAATGCAACAAACTCCACTTACGTGAATTTTGGGAGTGCAACTGTGAGGCGCTGGAGCCAACCGCGCCTTTACGGGGTTCAAATGCGCTATCAATGGCGATAGGAGGAGGCCGACGGGACACCTTCTTCCCGATGTGATTTGGGACGCGGCTTTGGGACTGCCCGAGAGCTCTGCAGACAAAGTTCGGACGGTTATTCCGGCTTCGCCGCGACGCGGGCGCCCCTCGAACTGGGAAGGCCGGGCTGCGGAGGTTCTTGATGCTGCTGCCCGTACACTCAACGCTGAGGGCTTGACGAACACGTCCCTTGACTCAGTCGCGAGATCCCTCGGGATAACCAAGAGCGCCCTCTACTACTATTTTGAGAGTAAAGAAGGCCTCGTATTCAAATGCTACCTCAGGTCATGCCAGTTGGCATGCGAGGCGGTCGAAGACGCCCTTCGACAACCGGGTACGGGACGGGAAAGGCTGGCGTTTTACATTCGTCGCCTGATCTCCCCCTCTAATCCGCCCATCGCCTTTGTGGGCGAGATTGAGTTTCTTGAACCTGGCCACAGGGATGAACTACGTGTTCTGGTGCACAGGCATCATCAGGCCCTAGTGGATCTCTTGGAATCGGGCGCCGCCGACGGCAGCCTTTCTGTTCTGAACTCGAACCTTCTGGTCTATGCCCTCAAGGGTGCGATGAACTGGATACCTGTCTGGCTGAAACCAGGAGGGACGCTCAGTCTGGAAGTGATTGCAGACGCCTTCGTGGATTTGTTCTTTTCGGGCCTTTCCCCCCTCGACCGAAAGGCCGATCGCGCTCATCTCGTCTCCGTAAGTTTCAGTTCGCCGCCACCGGCCTCACTTTTCGACAGGGAGCAGCAGTCGTCACAAAGACGGGAGTTTTTAGTTCGCCAATCGTCAGAGTTCTTTAATCGGAATGGATTCGACAACTGTACGCTTGATGATATCGCGCGTGGACTGGATGTTAGCCGTAGTGCGCTTTATCATTATGTCTCCTCCAAGGAGGAGTTATTGTATGCTAGTGTCGTAAGGTCCTTGAAGAACACTGAGGTCGTCGTCAATACCATTGCATCCGAGGGCGGCGATGGATTGACGCGTATCATCAGAACGATCTGTTCGGCTGCGGAGCTGCATGCCGGGCCCGCCGGGCCGATTGCGAACTATACCAGCCTAAAGTCGCTCAGTTTGGACCATGCAAGAGAAGTTCAGGTTCGATCGAAAAATATCCAGTCTCATCTTGCATCGTTCTTCGATCTTGGAGTTGAGGATGGGAGTATTCGACCTGTTAACGTTCGTATTGCGCGACTCGCGTTGCTCGGTTCAATAAATCGATTGAATAAGTGGTGGCCTCAAACTGTTCCGGCGGATACTTCTGATGTATCTGATAACTTAATCCATCTTTTCGTTGATGGGCTTTCTCCAAGGCGAGGCTGATTATCGGCGGATGCAGATGACTCCGGCGGGGGTCGGTGCGGTCAGCGCGTTGCGATCGCGCCTGGATCCCTTGAGATAGGCGTTCCAGAAGTTGATCTCCCGAGCATGCAGGGTGTCAGTCACCTCTGGTGCACCCGGGGGAGCGTCGAAATCCGCATGACGAGCACCATCTACGAAGAGCTTATACTTGTCCTGTGGCGGGCTGAGCGTCCAAGGTTCCAGTCGCCAGGAGGGTGTTTCCCCATTGGCTCCGTAGTCCTTCGAGCCGGAGATCCAGAGGATAGGACCGCTCAGAGAGTCGAAACTTCGGGGCTCAAGCCCCATGCGACCCGGCCCTTGTCCACTGATCACCATGAAGGCTGAGAGCCGCGAATCCGTGAGGTTCCGTCTGACACCGCCGGAAAAGATAGCGGCGCCCGCAAGAGCGAGGGTTGTGTAGGCTCCGTAGGAGTGGCCGGCCATTCCAATGCGTCTTCTGTCAACCGCTGGAGCGGAGTCCGGCCACCCATCTCCGGTCAAGGCTGCACTGATCACTTTGTTGATGTCCACCAGTCGGCTGTCGAGGTAGACAGGTTCCTCAAGTCTGCTGACAAGTTCAGCCCGAGCCGCGCCATCGGCAGCGCCTGAGGCGAGGGCTCGCATTACCCCGGCGAGGTCCTCTCCGATCTTCGTTCTGAGCGGTGATGGCCGAATCGAGTCGGCATGAGTCGGCTGGACAGTGATGTATCCTGCCCGGGCCCAAGCGACACAGGTCTTACGGAAGGCATCCATGTTGCTGCCCAGCCCGTGGCTGAAAATGATCAGGGGCAGAGACCCCCGAGCTCCTTTCGGCCAGCGAACAAGCGTCTCGAACTGTCGTCCATCATCTGCGGTCAACAGGATCACCTGGGTTTCAACTGCATCTCCGACGTCGGCCTTCGCCGAAGGGGTGCTGCACAGGCTTGAGGTGAGCCCAAAAACGAGCGCCCTTCGATGCATCCTATCCCCCAGATATTTTTTGAATTCGTAGACGAATACCATACGATGCGTTCGTATAAATGGGAACTGTCAAGGAGGCGACATGAACAGAAGGACCTTCCTGGGCGGCGCCGTGCCTGCTGTGACCTTCGGCGGCGAGCGCGATGCGAAGTTGTTCGGAGTTGTTCGCCCAGGAGAAGAAACCTGGAGTGAGTCGCTTATGTTCCTCCAATTCGATCCTGATGTCAGAAATGGAGTCAGTGTTCGAGTGTCCCGTTATCCGGATCTGGGTGTGACCTGGGTTTGGTTTCATGTGCTATTTAAAGGGAGGGTGTACTCCTACACTGATCGCAGTATTCCATGTGATAGATTTAGAAATACGGGAGTTTCTCCGATCGGAGATTACAGCATGCGCGATGGATCTCTGGACTTCGTCCGAACGGGATCGGTTACGAATCTGACGGAGATACGCCTGGACGGAGGTGCGAGGTGTTGGATGAGTCCCCACGGGCAGGACGGACCCGGCGGGATCAGGGTTGGTATTGAGGCGAACTTCCGGCCTTCGAGCGTGAAGAGAAATCTGCCGCCCGGACGATCGGAATGGACAGGGTTGGCCGAGATCAAGGTGACCGTTGGGGAGCGAGAACTTCGACTCTCCGGGGTCTCGAAGGCTCATGAACAGACGCAGACGGCGCCACGATTTGGGGCCCCATTCACCTACGCGATGTTGTGGAGTCCCAGTGCATCGTTAGTTGCGACCTCTTCCCCCGGTCGCCGTTATGGTGACTTCGAGTTGGACGGGCAGTCGTACGGCGTTACGGAGTTCCGGCCACAGCCGCCGGGGCGTGATCGTCAGTTTAGCGCTAGGCTCGAGACCGGTAGATTGATTAAGGGCAATGCTCACCGGATGGCGGCGTACTCAGTTCCAGTTTTTGACAGATACTGGAGGGGTTCGATAGTGAAAGCAAATGTAGAGGGTAATCAATTGGTGGGAATGATCAATGATTGGAGACCCGAGGATCAAATCTACGAGTTTTGATTTATGTTCGGCCGTGAGGTGGGCTTCGATCGATCGTTCAGGAAGGTGGGACTCTGTAGAGGCGCAATTGGAACTATTGGGGCGGGGCATGAGGTCTCGATCCAAATTCGAATCTTCCGGTAAGGGATGTCTCGAGAAGCCCCCACAAACTCCAGTTGGGTGGGGCGAACTGACCCAAGGTCGGCGACGACGGGGCGATCCTTTGAGGGCGCCGCTTCAATCTAGAGACCCCTTCGCCCCCGACGGCCCCCACCGCCACCCAGCCTGCTGACATCCCTGCATTTCCGCACGCTTCCGCCATGTCGCGGGAAAGCCGCGGGTATTTGCGCGTTGCAGAGACACGCCAGGTCCAGGATCAGCGCTCCGCCACAGCCGCTCAGCCCCCCAGTCGCTCTCCGAAGAGGGCATTGATGATCTGCGGCACAGAGCGGGCGGCGTGGACGTCCGCCGCGAGTTCATCCAGAAGTTCCTGCTCGTCCCTCAGCGCGCCGGCCTCGCCGGCGATCGCCTCATCGTCGCGCCAGTCGTCCGGGTTGGCCTGGAGAGACGCGACGGTACGCGCCTTCAGTTCTTCCAGCGTCATGGGGTCGAGTTCGGTGATCTCCTGGTCAATCCGGTGAACGCTCTGCCTCGACAGGATACGGAGCACCCGTTCCCAGAACGGCCCGGAAACACCAAGGTCAACAACCCTGACGACCCTCCAGCATCGCAGGTCGGGTCCGACCAGCACCATGCCCAACCGCTCGCTGTGCTCCAGCGCCCAAGAGGTGCAGGTCGAATAATCCTCGGCGTCGAGAAACCAGGTCAGACGCTCCCGCCCGGCCTGGGCATGCCGCCCGACATCGCGACGAAATGCCAGGGCGGGGAAGGTCAGGCTCAACGGCGCTTGTCCGATTGCGCCTTGGCCCCTGCGGCCGGGTGACCGACCGCTGCGCCCGTCGCGACCTTGGACCATGCCGGCGTACCATGGACATACCGTTCCACGACATTGAACTTCGGTTGGCCCTTGTAGGCGTTCGTTATTCGTCCGTGCATTTGAGCGCCTGCCGGTCCCTCTGGCATGGCCTTGATATTCCACGGCTGGTTCTTCAGCCAGTCGGGTGCGTTCTTGCCCCAGCCATTCTGTGGGATGAGCCAGTGGTGGCCGTGTTGCCCGGGCTTGAGATAGCCCTGTTTGACCATCCACGGCCGAACTTCGGCTTTCCAGGCATAGGGGGCCTTCTTCGCGACGTTCTTCGCTACGTAGACACCTCCCTTCGCCGCACCCTTGGCGATCGAACCTACAAGGAAGAGATCCGATACGGCGAGCGCTCCATTCAGAGCCGCTCCCGTGTAGTCGCCCTCCTGAAAGTCGGCGACCGCCTCGCGGCCTGAACCCCAGACGGGAATCAATGACTCAACAAGTTCCGGATGACCGACTGAGTTTACCTGCTGCGGTGCAGCGGCCGCCTCAGCATGCCGCCGTTTCTCCCACTCTTGCCGGATCATCTCGTCATACAGTTCTCCCTCCGGATCCGGAACGGAACGCGGCTCTCCTTTGGGCATCAGCGCCATCAAGCATCCTCATCGCGACATGAACCAAGGGGCATACAGTCGGCCAAGCCGCACGACCCAGACCTTCAGGATGATGCTACATATTTTCCTGGGGTGGGGAACAAAATAAGAACTTTCTTTGGGGTCGTCAGGCGAAGCTCCCTTCGCCCCGACTGCCGCTACCGGGGGATTGGCAGTGGCGGCACATGGGTGACGACCACTGTCCGACCTGAGGCGATCGACCAGATCTCGCGGTTCGCGGTTCGGTCCCAGGCCCAGCCCTGGCCCTCGAAACCGACATTTACGGTCGCGACGTGCCGTAGAACCGATCCCGCCTTGGGCAGGGCAAGGACATAGAGCTCCGGGGCATCATGGCCTGAGATATAGAGCAGGCCGTCGTCACCCCAGCCGCCGCCGGAGCTGGACGTTGGGGCGAGCCGTTCGAGCACCGAGGGTGGAAAGACCCAGCTCTCTGTGCGCCGCCATTGGTCATCAAACCGGACGAGGGTGGTGGCGGTATGATCGCGCCCAGGCTGGCCACCGCGCTCGTTGTAATTGGCGAAAAGCGCCCACCAAGCCCCGTCCTTGCGGTCGATCCAGGTCAGGGAGCCGCTCTGTTCGCCGAGGCTGACGGAGTCAAGGTGGGCCAAGGTCCGCGGATCGAACACCTCAACTGAGGATACCATGGGCAGGTGGGGGAAGTTGGAATGGGCGCACATCAGCCGGGCCTCATGCACGAGGCAGGCATTGAGATGCACGAAAAGGGTCGGGTCACCCGCCCATTCCGCAAGTTTGGCACCGTCCGCCTTGGCGTAGCGGCCCAGCCGTGTGTTGACCACGGCGAAGAAGTCCTTGCCCGCTGCCGCTGCGCCCTGGCCAGCCTCGCGGATGCCCGGATAGCGGCGCAGTTCAACCGAGGCGAAGGTCGGTGGAGCGGGCGGCTGGGGCAGGGGCCGCTCCGCCCGGCGCGGATAGTTGGCCAGGGGCGGAATCGGCCGAGGCTCTGCCGGCTGGGCGACCTTCGGGCGATCCTGACTTTGCGCAGCGGCGGTGAAGCTCAAGGCGAAGGCAGCAAGTGCCGTGGCGGCGAGAAGGGGTCTGCGCATTCAGTGTCTCCAATCCGCCCCCGTTGGGGGTGGGCATGGCGGAGCCGTGAAACAAGTTCGAGGCGTAGGCCAGTGTCCAGCCAGGTCCTAACCCTTCACGATAGACCGCAGACATGACGATGCCTTGTCAGAGCCAAGGCGATTTCGAGCCGCGCCGGCAGACAAGCTGATCAGATTGGACAGAGGCGCGGGTTTCGCACCCTCAGGCCCACCGCCCATTGGGCGAGGCGCGCCGCCTCAGGGCCGAACCCCGTCAGTAAGCGGTTGGGCTCGGACACCAAGGTGATTGGCCGAGGGGCGTTCACGCCCGGGTACGCCAGTATGGATGGGGCGGTTCAGTACAAGATGTCCGTTCGCAGACTCGACCACCATGGTGGTGGATCCGCCGCCATCGAGATTGATCGCGTCCCTGGCCCCCAACGAAATGAGAATGTCGGTCAGCTCGTCAAGATTGGCACCCTCGCTGAAGCCCGGCTGACGTCCATCGACGGTCACAAGCCAGGCCAGCCGCCGTCGGGCGTCGAGACCCAGGGCGGTCCTCGGGTGACGGGCTGCGCCGTAGGTGGCGTCAAAGGTCGTGTAGGAAAGGCGCCGACCGTCCTTGAGCAGACGCGGGCCGGCCGCCATGGCCTCGCGCACCCTTGGGCCACAGTCCTGACCATCCCGGATCACCACCTTAGCCTCGCCCCAGATGCAGAGGATGGCATTGACGCGCCGGTCGAGGTCCGGTTCGATCGGTGACACAATTCGCCCGTTGTGGATCGCCGCTCCCGATACATCCGTCCCCTGGCCAGGCTGGGGGATGTAGTCATCGCCCCCAGGAGATCCGCCCGAAAACGGCAGGAAGTAGCCACCATTCACGGCCGCCTGCCAGTCGTTGGCCAGGAGCGCCTCCGACGTTTTCAGCGCCCGGTACTCGTGACCCTTGCTGGGATCTCCCGGCGTGACGACCAGCGACACGCCGGGCGCCGCCAGATCTATTTGCAGCACATGGATCGCCATTGGGACCGGACCTGTGGCTGGCAGGGTCCGATGCGACACGCCTCTGAACAGCGCGACCGAGGGTGCCGAGGCAGGTGCGCGCTCAGGGACGGTGCCGCAAGATGCAACTGCGATCGCCACAGTTGCGAGGCATGCCTTAACAAATATGGAGGCCTTGGACATCATAGAGCAATCAATAATCGTTCAACATCATGGTCCAAAATCACGATTTAGAGGAACTAGCCTCAATCTCCTGACATTCAGATATTGGAACACACGAACCCGTTAGGCAACAACTCTGTATAGTCGTAAAATTTTCTATATTCCGTGATCAAAAATTCATGAGATCAAGGCGCCTTTGTCATCATTCCGGAGAAGGGTCGCGGATTGGATTAGATCGATGTTCAGGATGCGTCCCGGAAAAGGACGGTCCTTCTGGGGATATGCCTTCATGACGCCTTCGCTGCGGACCCTGCTCATGACAATGAGCAGCCTTGTCGTTTTGTCGTCCCTCGCGGGCCAGGCCTTCGCCCAGTCGGCCGGTGCCGACCAGAAGGCCCCAGATATCGATGAGGTTGTCGTCGTCGGGTATCGCGCCCAGAATGAACAGGCGATCCAGGCACGTCGGGAGGACGACCGGATTGCTGACTACCTCGCGGCCGACGACCTCGGCAGCCAGCCCGACTACAACATCTCCGATGCGCTCAGGCGTCTGCCAGGCGTTCAGACCGTGTTCGATGAGGACGAAGGCAAGTTTGTCTCGATCCGGGGCCTGAACCCCAGCTACACCCTGGGTGCCTTCGACGGCGCGACGATCGCCACCTCCGAACGCTCAAACCGACAGCTCAACATGGAAGCGATCCCCTCGGGTGCGATCCGCCAGGCGGTCGTGACCAAGTCGCGGACGCCCGACGTCGATGGCAATGCGATCGGCGGCACGCTGAACCTGATCACGCGCTCGCCGTTCGACGCGGCCGGATTTTATCTCGCTGGCACGGCCTCGGTCGGAATGTCCTCCGATACTGTCGTCCCCGGCAAGGGTTTCAACCGAGACTATGACGATGCACCGAACTGGCGCTTCGATGCCACGATGTCGCAACGCTTCGGGAGCAGCGGCGAGTTCGGCCTTCTGGTCGGGTTGAACTATCTTCAGCGCAACCGCGACCAGGAGAGGCTCCTGCCTCAGCAGGTCCAGCCCTCCATTTCCGCGACCCCGACGCCCGTGGGGACGCCGGCGGCCGCTGGATCCCAGACGGATCTGCTGTGGTCGACCTATCCGAATACGATCGAACGGCTCGGCGGCATACTGAAGCTGGAATGGGAACCCCTGGCGGGGATGCGCACGGGCCTTTCGTTCGTTCACTACGTGCAGAAAGACATCGAGTTGCGCCACTCGCAGCGCCTGCGCAATGGGACCGGCGGGAACGCCAGCTTCGTCCGCTTCAACGATTTTCCGCTCGAGAAGCCGACGACGGTGGCGCAGGTCTTCTTCGATTGGGCCCTCGACGACGATCAGACCCTAGCCTTCCAGGCTGCGTATTCCGAGGCGCAGTTCCGGGAGCCATCCAACCAGCTGCAGTTCAATCTGACGGGCCCGGCGGCGACATTCGATGTGGGCCTGCAGGGGAAGGTGCCGGTCGCGACCAACCTTGACGCCCGGCTATCCAATCCGGCCAGCTACACGCTGCAAAACAACGCCTTCACCCCCTATGAAGACGACAGCGACGAGTACGTCCGGGAAGTCGCCTTCGACTATGCCCGCAACACCGATCGCGGCGACATGGGTCTGGGGTTTGGTCTTGGCGTCAAGGCCCGCGAGATCGTCCGCGACAATGACTCCACGACTTGGAGCTGGACCTTCACCGGCGCGCCCCTGTCGCTCAGCCAGTTCGCGGTCCCGACGACCTACCGGCCGCCCTATGGAAACTTCAATCAGATCTTTGTCGACTTCGACGCTTTCAACACCTTCTTCAAGGCCAATAGCGCGAGCTTCACAGGGGGTCGCAACGAGAACCGGCAGGCCGACTGGCTGTTTGATGAAGATGTCACCGCCCTCTACGGCCTGGTGCGTCATGCGGGCCCCCGCCACACGGTCATCCTTGGCGGCCGCTACGAGGACACCGCAACCTCGGTCGAACGCAACCGGACCCAGGGTACGACCCAGTCGCGGGTGACCCGCAAGGGCGAGTACGACCACTTCCTGCCGTCGCTGACAGTCTTGTACGACTTCACGGACTCGCTTCGGCTGCGTGCTGGCGCTTACAAGGCGGTGGGACGTCCCAACCCCAACCAGCTCGCCTCAGGTGAAACCGTCAACCAGACCACGGGAGCCATCAACCGCGGCAACCCGGAACTGATCGCCCGCGAAGGCGACAGTTATGAAGCCTCGCTCGAGTACTACATGCCCGGCAATACCGGAGTGCTCTCGGTCGGTGTATTCCGCAAGGACATCAAGAACGAGATTGTCACCCGCCTGACCGTCGCTGGCGGTCCCAACGGGGAAGACATCACCCAGCCGGTCAATGCCACCGAAGCCGAGGTCCAGGGCCTCGAGCTCAACGCTGTCATCAACAATCTCCCACTGCCGGGCTTCCTGTCGAACTTCGGCGTATCCGCCAACGCGTCCTTCATCGACGGCAGCTTCGATACCGGCGGCGTGCGCGGGACTGTCGACGTGTTGCAAGGCCAGGCCGACGTCCTGGGCAACCTCGCCGTCTTCTACGAGCAGGGCCAGTTCCGTGCCCGCGCCGCCTATTCCTATGTCGGCGAAGCCTTCACAAACGTCAGTGCAACGGACCTCACGGGCACGACGGATCGCTATGATGCGGCGCTGGGTACAATCGATCTTCAGGCGCGTTACACAATCAACGATCGCTTCGAAATCATCGGTGAAGTCCGAAACGCAACCAATGAAGAAAAGATCAACTACACCGGGAACGATATTTACCGGGATGTCTCTTTCTACGGTCGACAGTTCTGGATCGGCACCACTTTCAAATTCTAGTGCGCTCCGGTTCTTGAGGGCGGTATCTCACCTTCCACGAGACGCCTGTCAAATTTGGATGCCGATATCTGCGGACAGGCGGCTCAACTGTCCGGGAGGCCGGCTGTGGCTGATAGGGCCCTTGAGTCTGGTCAGTCGCCATGGCTGTGTGATGGTTGACCGCCCCACGGGCCTCGCGTCCCAGGCCCGAGCCCCGACTTCAGCGGACACGTTCGCGCCCGCCTGACAGCACCGCCACGTCGTCTCCTGACATCCCTGCCCCCAAACGGCCTCGCTTGGTCCTGGGAGAAGGTCGCCTGTGGAAGGCGTTGGTCTCAGGCCCCCACTGGCCGAAGGCCCAGGGCGTCGATCTCCGCCATCTCCGCTTCAGAATAGGGCCCGTGAGCCTCCGCCTTCAGGCAGAGGGACAGCTCCGACCGGTTCTTGACCCCCAGCACCACCACGTCGAAATCGGGCAGGGAGAGGGCGTACCGGTGCGCCGCATAGGCCGGGTCCACGCCCCAGCGGGCGCATAAGGCCCGGAAGGGGGCGGCCCGCTCAAAGTCGCGCCGGTCGGGGCTGTTGGGCGAAAGCTCCCGGTCGACTGCTGCCGTCAGGGCACCGGCCTGCGCCGCCCGGATGCCCATGACGCCCAGGCCCGCCTCCTTGGCGGCCCGGGCGATCTCGCGTGGGCGGGCGGGCTCGGCATAGCGTTTCAGCGCGCCGGGGCTGTCCATCAGGTTGGCGATCACCTGCACGACAGAGGGGCGCACCGGAAGGGCGAGGGCCTCCAGCACCGCTTCCGGGACGCCGATCCCGGTCACCCCCCACTGCCCGATCTTACCCTTGGCCTTCAGCGCCTCCATGGCGGGGACGACCTCCTCGACGTAGATCGGCAGGGCAGTCGAGAACTGGGCCTTGGCGCTCTCGCCAAAGGCGTAGGCATACCCGTCCCGGTGCAGGTTGGAATGCAGGAAGAAGAGGTCGATGCGGCCAAGGCGCATGGCGACAAGGCTGGCGTCCACCGAGGCCTCCAGGGCCGCTGCCGCTGCGCCGGGCACCGGTGATCCGAGTTGGTGCTTGGTCGTGAACCTCACCCCCGGGGGAGGGTGGCCCTCGAAGGCCGCACCGATGAACTTCTCGGCATTGTTGTACATGGGCGCGCAGTCGATCAGGGTGATTCCGGCCTCGACGGCGGCATGGAGGGTGGCCAGGGCTTCCTCCCGCGGGGTCTCCCCCCAGATCTGGCCGATCCCGCCGCCCAGGCTCAGGCGGCTGACCTCCCCCAGTCCGCCCAGCATCGTCGTCCGCATGTCGCGCCCTCCCGTCTCGATCCGGATGACAGGGTTCCCGGAATTCGGGCCCGGAGGCAATGCGCAAAGGCGAGCCGGCGATGACGCCCAGACGAAAGGCGATGAAGGGTCGGTACCGAAACCGTCATGATGACGGTCCAGAAGAAAGGATTGGTATTCTGTCCCGGAGCCTGAAAATGCCTATCCGTCGAACAGCCCTCCTGGCGTTCGTCAGTCTACTCCTGACCGGCTGCCAACCCGGTGGGGGTCCGTCCCCGGATAGGGCGGTGGTCCGGTTTTCCATTCTTCCCACCGAGAACATGCAGTCGGCACAGAGCGCCTGGGCCCCCTTCCTTGCCGACATGGAGAAGGCCACGGGCCTGAAGATCGAGCCCTTCTACGGGACCAACTACACCGCCCTCATCGAGGCCATGCGCTTCAAGCAGACCCATTTCGGCTGGTTCACCAACCTGTCGGGCCTCGAGGCCATCCGCCGGGCCGACGGCGAGGTCTTCGCCCGTACCTTCGATCCCACCGGCGACGACGGCTACAACTCGGTGATCCTGGTCCCCGCCTCCAGCAAGACCACCCTCGAGGACATCCTGCGTTGTGACCGGACGCTCAACTTCGGGATCGGCGACGCCAAGTCCACCTCGGGGACCCTGGCACCCAAGACT